>JACCDP010617291.1_pt1 | contig 34319 bp, 26 predicted proteins | sample 7445841 | NCBI WGS metagenome assembly JACCDP01 (sample SAMN15323441, study PRJNA562643) | freshwater metagenome | isolation source: river surface water | place: USA:Blue River Watershed | collected 2017-08-17 | reverse complement strand
GAGGTGATCTTCTTGCGGCTGTGGATGGTGCCGGGGTCATGCACGAAGGCGAAGCAGTACTTCACGTCCTTCATTTCCGTGGCGGCGTATCGGCGGTACCAGTCGTCGATGGCGGCCGACCCGCTCTTGCCGTTGGAGAACAGGAAAGGCAGCGAGGCGCCTGCGATGATGGGGAAGCGCCCCGGCTGGTAGCCCGGGTTGACGTAGGCGAAATCGGTGATGCCGTCACGCGCCATGTCGTAGTGGTCGAAGGCCTTGCCCAGTTGTTCGGCGGGGAACAGCGTGGCATTGATCGTGCCGCCGGAGGCGCGCTTGAGGCTCTCGCCCCAGGCCTGCAGGCCCGGGTTCAGGGCGTGCTGGGCGGGCACCCAGCTGGACATCTTGACGTTGACCGTCTGGGCCTGGGCGCCCAGGGTGGTGGCGGCCAGCAGGCCGGCCACGGTCAGGGCGCGCACGGCGAACGGGAGGGTGCGAAGGGTCATGGGGGGTCCTCGGGTCTTGGTTGGGAGGGGTCGAAAACGTTGGGTTTTATAAGCAAATGCCCCTGAAGGCCATGCTGGTTTTCCTCAGTGGGAGATGCGCCCTGCCGGCGCGGCGGATTTGCGCACCCACCGTATCGGTTGCGCCTTGACCGGCCGCGGCGGGGCTCCGTGGGCGCGCAGGGCGGCATCCAGCGCGTGGCCTGCGTCGTCGGCCAGGGCGGCCTCGCGCGCAGCGGCCACGGCCTGGGCGGCGCCGGCGGCGTCCGCCTGCGGTGCCAGGTGATCCAGCACATGCAGCAGGTTGTCCTTGCCCCGCTCGTTGGTGGCGCCGTAACCCTTGATCAGGCGTCCGCACAGGGCGACCTCGTGGCCCAGGGCCCAGTGCCGGCGTGTGCCTTGCACCACGCCGTCAAGCCAGCGCTCGATCATGGCCTGCTCGTTCGCATAGCGGCTGCCCCTCACCCGCAGCCACTTCAGGGAGGCCAGGGTGCGCAGGGCCAGCATGCCTCGCACCGAGTGGGTGCCGATCTTCAGCGGCAGGGCCCAGGGCGTCTTGCCCGCCGCGACGCGCCGGCGGTCCCAGGCTTGCAGGCCCGCGGCCAGGGCGGGCGGCAACAGGGCAGCGAACTCGGGCACGCCGGGTTTGAAGTGGTCCCAGACCTGCAGCAGGTCGTCGTCCTTCGCGCGCACCTCGGTGCGCACGCGGCGCCAGCGGGTCTCGCGGCTCTTGAGGTCGGCCACGCGCACGATGTCATCAAACGCCATCCACAGGGCCAGCCAGCGCGCCATCTCGCGGGTGGTGGAGAAGCCTTGCACGCCCGCCGGGTCGGCGGCGCGCTCGGCCTCCAGCACGCGGGCCAGCCGCTGCGCATAGAGCGCCGCATAGTCGGGCCCTTGGTAGTCGACCAGGCGGGCATGGCCCAGGGCCATCATTTCGCGCACGGCGGGCGGGAAGGCGTTGGCCGCCTGCGCACTGGCCGGCGGCGGGGTGACCGGGCCCGCTGCGTCGTCCGCATCGTCCGCCAGCAGCGACTTCACCAGGGCCGACTGGGCCTGGGCCCCCTGCACGATCTCGAACGCGCGCGCGAAGCCGCGCAGGCTGGCCTGGGCGGATGCGCCGCCCCCCGCGCCCACCACCGCCTCATAGTCGGTGCGCGCGAAGGGCAGCAGGCCGCTGCCCGCGATCGCTCCGAGCATCACTGCGCTCACCACCGTGCCGCACTCGCGCGCGAGCGTCGACATGTCGAAGACATGGTGCTCGCGGCTGAAGGACTGCACGACGCGCGTGAGTTCCGAGGCATCCAGGCGGCCGTCCCCTGGTTGCATGCGCTCCAGCGTGGTGAGGCCGCGGCTGGAGGAGGTGATCACGCGGGTGCGATCGGGCGAGGCCATGCCGTTGCCGATCTGGCGCACGGTTTCGAGCAGCTCGGACGAGACGATCGCGTCGAGGGCGCCCGGTACCGGGTTCAGGCTGAAGACCGGACGCCGGCCACCCAGGTGGGCCAGCGGCACAGGGAAGATCTCCAGGTAGTAGGTGGTCGCGCCGGTGCGCTGGGCCACGCCGGGGATGGAGGTGGCCTGCGCGGGATAGCCGGCATGGCGCGCGGTCTCCACCAGCCATTCGGTGAGGACGCCACCGCCCTCGCCGCCGAGGGCGCAGAGCAGCAGGGTGGTGGGCTGGGCCGTGTGTTCGTTCATGCCTTGCTTTGTCAGGTGGCAGGCTGGAGTGCGCTCACCATCGCGCGCCGCACGCCCGCCCACAGGCGCTCATGCCAGCGCGGGTTCTGCACCACCTCCGCGCGGTAGAAGCTTGGGCACAAGGTGGCCGCGTGCGCGTTCGCGCCGCACAGGCCGCAGCCCACGCAGCCGTCGATCACGGTGGCCACCGGATCGACCTTGAGCGGGTCGGGGTTGTCCTTGAGGGTGAGGGTGGGGCAACCAGACAGACGGATGCAGGCGTGGTCGCCGTTGCACACGTCCTCGTCGACGCCGTATTTCACGCGCACCACGCGCTCGCCCTGTTTGAGCAGGCTGGCGATCCAGGGCTTGATGCGGCGCTGGCGTTCGAGCTGGCACTCGCCCTCGGCGATGATCACCTTCAGGCCGTTGAATTCGCTGGTGAAGGCGTCCTTGAGCGTGCTGCGCATGGTGTCCACCTCGTAGGTGTGGACCTTGCGCATCCACTTCACACCCAGGCCCTCCAGGGTGGATTCGATGGTGCGGTCGGTGTGCACCAGGCTGTTGCCCTTGTCCTGGGCCAGCGCCTTGGCGGCGTCGGTGGGCGTGGAGATCAGTTCCTGCGTGCCAGTGGCCGAGGTGTAGCCGTTCTTGAAGATCAGGAGCACCGCGTCGTCGCCGTTGAACAGGGCAGACTGCACGCCCGTGAGCAGGCCGTTGTGCCAGAAGCCCCCGTCGCCCATGATGGCCAGGGTCCGACGCTGCATCATGGGTGACACGCCGGCCCGACTGGCCAGGCTCATGCCATAGCCCAGGATGGAGTGGCCGGTGGAAAAGGGCTCGAAGGTGCCCAGCGCGTGGCAGCCGATGTCGGCGGCCACGTGCACCGGGCCGATGTCCTGCTGCGCGAGCTTGAGCGCCGAGAACACGGGGCGCTCCGGGCAGCCGATGCAAAAGCCCGGAGGGCGCGGCGGCAGGGGTTTCGTCAATTGCGCCGACACGGCGGCGCGGCGCTCGCGGTTGGACGTGAGCCACTGGCTGGCGGAATCGGCAGCGGTCTCACCCAGGTAGCTGCGTGCGAAGGGCACAAGCCCGCCAGCGATGACCTCCACGCTGTACTCGCCGCCCAGGGGCAGCAGGTCCTTGCCGTGCAGGCGGGTCTGGATGTCGCGCCGGCGCAGCATCGTGGCGATGTCCTGCTCGATGTATTCGGGCTGGCCCTCCTCCACTACCAGGACCGCCCGCTTGCCCGCGCAGAAATCGGCCACCTGCTCGGGGACCAGCGGATAGGTGACATTGAGCACCAGCAGCGGGATGTCGCTCTCGCCAAAGGCATTGGCCAGCCCGAGCTGCTGCAAGGCGCGAATCAGCGCGTTGTACAGGCCGCCCTGGACCACGATGCCCAGGTCAGCATGCCGTCCGGGCATCAGCTCATTGAGCTGGTGGTCCAGGATGTACTGGCGCGCCGCCGGGATGCGTTTTTCGTGCTTGAGTTTCTCCTGCACGAAGGTGACCGGCGGGTGGGCCAGGCGCATGTAGTCGAACTTGGCCGGGTCGGCCATCCACTCACGGGTGGAGATCTTCGGGGGCTGGTTGTCCTTGGCCTCGAAGCTGCCCCGCACGTGGCAGGCGCGGATGCGAAGCTCCAGGATGGCGGGCATGCTGGACGCTTCGGACAGGCGAAAGCCGTGTTCCACCATGTCCACCATCCTGGGCAGGTCGGGGCGCGGGTCCAGCAGGCACAGGGTGGATTTCAGGGCATAGGCGTGCGTGCGCTCCTGGATCACCGAAGCGCCTTCGCCGTAGTCCTCACCCACCACGATCAGCGCGCCGCCCACCACGCCGGGGGAGGCCAGATTGGACAGGGCGTCGGAGGCCACGTTGGTGCCGACGATGGACTTCCAGGTGACAGCCCCGCGCAGGGGGTAGTGGATGGACGCGCCCAGCATGGCGGCGGCCGAGGCTTCATTGGCGCAGGCCTCCACGTGCACGCCCAGTTCGCCCAGGTAATCCTTGGCCTGCACCATCACGTCCAGCAGGTGCGACACGGGCGCGCCCTGGTAGCCGCCGACGTACGACACGCCCGACTGCAGCAGGGCCTTGGTGATGGCCAGGATGCCCTCGCCATGGAAGGTCTCACCCGCTCCCAGGCGCAGGGATTCGATTTCCCGGCTGAATGAAACTTCCAAAGTAGGTCTCCGGCTTGCGTATTAGGGGGATGTTAATCAATCAAGCGCGCAGGCCAGGAATGCGCTGGCCCGCGCGAGCAGCCATCCCGCGCTGGGCGTGCGAGGGTGTGATCAGCCGAAGGCTTCAGGCCGCAGCGCGCGCAGCACGTTCTCGGGCGTGGCCGGGGCCTGCATCACCACACGCTGGCCCGGGCGGGCCGCGGCCACGGCGTCGCGGATCGCCTCCCAGGCGCTGATCCCGAGCATGAAGGGCGGCTCGCCCACCGCCTTGCTGCCACCCACGTTGTCCTCGCGGTTGGCCTCGGGCCAGAGGTCTACCTTGAAGTGCGCAGGGACGTCGCCCGTGGCCGGGATCTTGTAGGTGCTGGGGGCGTGGGTGGCCAGTTGGCCGCGCTCGTTCCACACCAGCTGCTCGGTGGTGAGCCATCCCACACCCTGGAGGTAGCCGCCTTCGATCTGGCCGATGTCGATGGCCGGATTGATGGAGGTGCCCACGTCGTGCAGGATGTCCACCGCCAGCACGCGTGTCTCGCCGGTGAGCGTGTCGATCGCGACCTCAGTGCAGGCCGCCCCGTAGCTGAAGTAGTAGAAGGGCCGGCCGGTTAGCGTGGTCTTGTCGTAGTGGATCTTGGGCGTTCGGTAGAAGCCGTCACTCCACAGCTGGATGCGGTTGGCGTAGGCCAGGCGCACCACTTCGTCGAAAGCGCGCGTGGCCTTGGGCGAGGTCACCTGCCCGCCCGCGAAGTGCACCGCGCCCGCGCCGCAGCCATCCAGGCCGGCCACGAAGGCCGCCAGGTTGTCCCGGATGTTGCGCGCCGCAAATTGCGCCGCGCGCCCATTGAGGTCGGTGCCGCTGGAGGCGGCGGTGGCCGAGGCGTTGGGCACCTTGCCGGTCTCCGTGGCGGTGCAGACCACCCGGTCGAAGGGCACGCCCAGTTCGTCGGCCACCACCTGCATGACCTTGGTGTGCAGGCCCTGGCCCATCTCGGTGCCGCCGTGATTGAGCTGCACGCTGCCATCGAGGAACACGTGCACCAGCGCACCCGCCTGGTTGAACAGGGTGGCGGTGAAGCTGATGCCGAATTTCACCGGGGCGATCGCCAGGCCCCGCTTGATCACGGGGCTGCGCGCGTTCCAGGCGCCCAGGGCCTCGCGGCGGTGTCGGTAGCCGCAGTCGGCCTCGAGCCGCGTGATCAGCGGATCCAGGATGTTGTCTTCCACCTTCATCTGGTAGTGGGTGACGTTGCGGTCTTCGACGCCATAGAGATTGCGCCGGCGCACGTCCAGCGGGTCCAGTCCCAGGTGGCGGGCGATGTCGCCCAGAATGGCCTCGATCACGATCACGCCCTGGGGGCCGCCGAAGCCGCGGAAGGCCGTGTGGCTCTGGGTGTTCGTCTTGCAGCGATACGACGCGATCTCGACGTCGGACAGGAAGTAGGCGTTGTCGGTATGGAAGATCGCGCGGTCGGCCACCGGTCCCGACAGGTCGGCGGAGAAGCCGCAGTGCGCCAGCATGGTGAGCTTCAGGGCGGTGATGAGGCCCTGGTCGTTGAAGCCCACCTGCCAGTCGTAGGAGAAGGGATGGCGCTTGCCGGTGACCATGAAGTCGTCGTCGCGGTCCAGGCGCAGCTTGACGGGGCAGCGGAACTTGCGTGCTGCCAAGGCCGCCCACACCGCCATCTGGCCGGCCTGGGTTTCCTTGCCGCCGAAGCCGCCGCCCATGCGCCGGCATTCGACCGTGACGGCGTGGTTGGCCAGGCCCAGCGCGTGCGCCACCCAGTGCTGCACCTCGCCCGGGTGCTGCGTGCTGGAGAGGATGCGCCACTGGCCCTGCTCCAGGGGCAGGGCGTAGGCAATCTGGCCCTCGAGGTAGAAGTGCTCCTGGCCGCCCACTTCCAGCTGCCCCTCGAGCACATGCCCGGACGCCGCCAGCGCCGTGTCCGGCTCGCCCCGGCGTACCACCACCGGCGGCAGCACATAGCTTTGCGCAGCATGCGCCGCGCGCGCATCGAGGAGGGCAGGCAGGGGCTCGATGTCCGGCTTGACCAGGCGCGCGGCGCGCCGCGCCGCCATCGCGCTGTCGGCGACGACCAGGCCGATCACCTGACCCACATGCTGCACGCTGTCCTTGGCGAAGATAGGTTCGTCGTGGACGAAGGTGGCGAGAACCGGGTCGCCCGGGATGTCGGCGGCCAGCACCACGCCGCGCACGCCGGGGGCAGCCAAGGCCGCCGTGGTGTCCACCGCACGCAGACGGCCATGGGCCACCGGCGAGAGGATGGGGGCGGCATGCAGGGTGCCGCGTGCCTCGGGGATGTCGTCGATGTAGGTGGCGGCGCCCGCCACCTGGGCGCGGGCGCTCTCGTGGATGCGGGAGGTGCCGACGGCGGGCGCCGGCGCGGCCAGGGGAGGGCGCACGTTCATGGCGCCACCTGCTCGGGATGAAAGCGTTCCAGGTTGATGCCCTGGACGCCCTGGGTCTCGAGCCAGAAGCGCCGCATCAGGTTGCCCAGGACCTCGCGGCGGTAGTGCGCGCTGGCGCGCATGTCGCTGATCGGCTGAAACTGGGCGCGCAGGGCGCCCGCCGCAGCCTGGGCGGCAGCCTCGCTCCACTCCTGGCCCTCCAGGGCGGCCTCGGCCTGACGGGCCCGTGCGGGCGTCGCAGCCACGCCGCCCGCGCCGATACGCACGCCCGTGACCCGGTTCCCGCTGCGGTGCAGGCGTATCGCCAGGCAGACCGCCGAGATGTCGTCGTCGTAGCGCTTGGAGATCTTGTAGGCCCGCAGGAATTCGCCGGGCGCGGGCAGGGGCACCAGCAGGCGGGCCACGACCTCGTCGGCGGCCAGAGCGGTCTGGCGGTAGCCTGTGTAGAAGTCCTCCAGTGCCAGGGTGCGCTCGCCCCGCGTACTGGCCAGCACGATGCGGGTGTCCAGCGCGATCAGCAGGGGCATGGAATCGCCGATGGGGGAGCCATTGGCCACATTGCCGCCCAGCGTGCCTGAATTGCGCACCGGCAGGCCGGCGAAGCGCTCGGCGAAAGTGGCCAGGCCAGGGCGCTGCGCCACCAGTGCCTGGTAGGCGTCCGCCAGCGTCGCCGCCGCGCCCAGGGACAGCATGCCGTCCACCGCCTCGATCCGCCGCATCTCGGCGACGCGGGAGACATCGAGGACCTGGCCGAAGCGCCGGTGCTGCTTGGTCACCCACAGGCCGGCGTCGGTGCAGCCCGCCACGAGCTGTGCCCCCGGATGGTCGCGGCGCAGGGTGAGCAGCTGCGACAGGCTGGTGGGCAGGAGATAGCCTGGGGCCCGGGTGTCCGCCGGTGCCAGGGCCGCCAGCTTCGCGGCCAGGTCGGCCTCGTCCACCCGCACCGGGGGCAGGTCCGCCATGCGCTGCGCCGCGTCGAGGATCGGCCGGTAGCCGGTGCAGCGGCACAGGTTGCCGGAGAGGTCGGCCTGGGCCAGCGCCCGGGTGATGGGACGGCCCGTGCAGACATGGGTCTGGTACATCCCGAACAGGCTCATGACGAAGCCCGGGGTGCAAAAGCCGCACTGGGACCCGTGGCACTGGACCATCGCCTCCTGGGCGGGATGCAAGGTGCCGTCGGCGGCCGCCAGGTCTTCCACCGTCCACAGAGCCAGGCCGTCCACCGAGTGAGCCAGGCGGATGCAGCTGTTGATGGCGCGATAGCGGAGGCGGGGGCCCTCGGGCTCGGCCACGACCACCGTGCAGGCGCCGCAGTCTCCCTCACCGCAGCCTTCCTTCGTGCCGCAGGCCCCCAGGTCCTCCCGCAGCACCTCCAGCAGGGTGCGGTCGGGTGGTACATTGCCGAGCGTTATCACTTCGCCCCGGCGGATGAAGCGGATCGTCTTGGTCTCCATTGAGCCAAGTATGGCTGCTTTCGACCCAGGCCGAATGATGGAAGACCCCGGTGGCCAGCGGGCCTCGGCGTTTTCTCCGGCCCCCACAGGTCCCCAAGGCATGATCGACCAGACGCTTTTCGACAGGATGGACTTCCACTTGATCAGGGTGTTGCACACCGTCCTGACCGAGCGCAGCGTGTCCCGTGCCGCCCTGAGAATGGGCATGCACCAGCCGGCAGTGTCGGCCGCCCTGCGCCGGCTGCGGGAGATCGCCGGCGACCCCCTCCTGGTGCGCGCAGGGGCCAGCATGGTGCCCACGGACGCCGGGCTGCGGATGATCGAGCCCAGCGCCGAGATCCTGCGGGCCGCGCAGGCGCTGTTCGCGGACGCGCGCAGCTTCGACCCCGCCACCGAAACCCACACCTTCCGCATCGCCGCATCCGACTACCTCGGGCCGCAACTGCTGCCCGCCCTGGTCGCGACCCTCAACGCGCAGGCGCCCCATTGCCGGGTCGAGATCCATCCCCTGGTCGATCGCACCGAGAGCTACCGCCAGCTGGCCCAGGGTGACATCGACGTGGTCCTGATCAACTGGTTCGACCCGGTGGACGACCTGCATGCCAGTGCCCTCTTCGACGACGAAGTGGCCTGCCTGGTGTCCGACAGCCACCCCGCGGTCAAGCGAGGCTGGACCGTCGAGTCGTGGCTGGCCGAGCAGCACGTGCTGCCCCTGCCTGTGTCCATCTACTCGCGGGGCCTGATCGACGCCCAGCTAGAGCGTCTGGGCCTGGTGCGCAATTGCGTGGTGCACTGCCCGCACTTCGGCCTCATTCCCGACATGGTGGCCCGCAGCCATCTGGTGGTGACGGCGGGCCGCCGCTTCTTCGCGCGCTACATCGACCAGCTCCCCTTGGCTGTTCTGCCTTGCCCGGTTGTATTCCCGCCCATGGTTTACCACCAGGTCTGGCACACACGCACCGGCACCTCGGGCGCTGGCCTGTGGCTGCGAGACCAGATCCACCGGGCGGCGTCCGAGCTGCGCCTTCCTCTATGACCTTCCCCGCCCGCCTCGAGCTTTCCGACATCTCCAAGCGCTACCCGGCGGTCCTGGCCAACGACCGCGTGGCGCTGGCCGTGCGTCCGGGCGAGATCCACGCCGTCCTGGGCGAAAACGGCGCGGGCAAGTCCACCCTGATGAAGATCATTTACGGGAGCGTCAAGCCTGACGAGGGCCAGGTGCTGTGGAATGGCCAGCCTGTGACCGTGCGCAACCCGCAGGAGGCGCGGGCCCTGGGTATCAGCATGGTGTTCCAGCATTTCAGCCTGTTCGACACGCTCACCGTGGCCGAAAACGTCTGGCTGGGGCTGGACAAGCGCTTGTCGCTGGCGGAGGTCACGCAGCGCATCACGGCCAAGGCGCAGGAATACGGGCTGGACATCGACCCGAGCCGCCCGGTGCACACGCTGTCAGTGGGGCAGATGCAGCGGGTGGAAATCATTCGCGCGCTCCTGACCGACCCCCAGCTCCTGATCCTGGACGAGCCCACCTCGGTCCTGACCCCGCAGGCGGTGGAAAAACTTTTCGTGGTGCTGCGCCAGCTCGCGGCAAAGGGCTGCAGCATCCTGTACATCAGCCACAAGCTGCACGAGATCCGCGCCTTGTGCACCGCCTGCACCGTGCTTCGCGCCGGTCGTGTGACCGGCACCTGCGACCCGCGACAGGAAAGCAACGCCTCCCTGAGCCGGCTCATGATCGGCGCCGAGCCGCCGCAGCTGGAACACCGCCAGGCGCGCCTGGGTGATGTCGTGCTGCGCGTGCAGGACCTGTCCCTGCCCAGAGAGTCGCCCTTTGGCGTGGACCTGGAGCGCTTGTCCCTCGAGGTGCGCGCTGGCGAGGTCGTGGGAATTGCCGGTGTTTCCGGCAACGGCCAGCGCGAACTGCTCTACGCCCTTTCGGGTGAGGACGTCCGGGCCGAACCGGCGATGGTGCAGGTGTGCGGCCAGAGTGTCGGCCGACTGGGGCCGGGACGGCGGCGCGCGCTGGGCCTGCACTTCGTTCCCGAGGAGCGCCTGGGCCGCGGCGCGGTGCCCTCCATGGGGCTGGCCCACAACCTGATGCTCACGCGCCGTGAAGCGGTGGGTTCAGGAGGCTGGATCCGCATGCGGGCGCTGCGTCAGCAGGCCCGCGGCATCATCGAGCGCTTCAACGTGCGTGCCGGCGGCCCGGATGCTGCGGCCCGTTCCCTGTCCGGCGGCAACCTGCAGAAGTTCATCGTCGGCCGCGAGATCGATGCCCGGCCCCGACTGCTGGTGGTCTCGCAGCCCACCTGGGGGGTGGACGTGGGCGCGGCCGCCCAGATCCGCAGCGAGATCCTGGCCCTGCGCGATGCAGGTTGCGCGGTGCTGGTGGTCAGCGAGGAACTGGACGAACTGTTCGAATTGAGCGACCGCCTGCATGTGATCGCCAAGGGGCGTCTGTCCCCCTCGCTGGCCCGTGCGCAGGCCACCGTCGAACACATTGGAGAGTGGATGAGTGGTCTCTGGGACCAGGACCCGCTTGAGGCCGCCCGGGAGGCTGCCCGTGTTTAAGCTCGAACTTCGTCCGCAGGCCTCCCCGGTGTGGAGCGTCGCTTCCCCGCTGCTGGCGCTGGCCATCACCGTGGTCCTGGGCACCGCCCTGTTCATCATCCTGGGCAAGGACCCGGTGCGTGGCTTGCAGATGTTCTTCTGGGAGCCCGTGAAGTCCGCCTTTGCGCTGGGCGAGCTGATGGTCAAGGCCACGCCCTTGCTGTTGATCGCCCTGGGCCTGGCGGTTTGCTTTCGTTCCAACGTCTGGAACATCGGCGCCGAGGGACAGTTCGTGCTGGGCGCGATCTGCGCGGGCGGCGTCGCACTCATGGCCGACAAGGGCAGCACCGGCTGGATCGTGGTCGGCATACTGATGGCAGGCATCGCGGGTGGCATGGCCTGGGCGGCCATCACCGCCTTCCTGCGCGATCGCTTCAACGCCAACGAGATCCTCGTGAGCCTGATGCTGGTCTACGTGGCGGTGCAACTGCTGGTGTGGCTGGTATTCGGCCCCTGGAAGGACCCGGGCGGCTACAACTTTCCCCAGACCAAGTCCTTCGATGCGGTCACGCAGATCCCGCGCCTCATGAAGGGGTCGCGCGTGAACATCGGCCTGCTGATCGCGCTGGCCGGGGCGGCCGCGTTGTGGATCTTCCTTTTTCGCACGCATGCCGGTTTCGCGCAGCAGGTCGGCGGCCTGGCCCCTGCCGCGGCGCGCTATGCGGGGTACTCCTCACGCAAGGCGCTGTGGATGGCCCTCTTGATTTCAGGCGGGACGGCGGGCCTGGCGGGTGCGCTCGAAGTGGCCGGCCCCGTCGGCCAACTCACGCCCTACGTGCCGGTGGGCTACGGTTTCGCAGCCATCATCGTGGCCTTCGTGGGCCGCCTGCACCCGGTCGGCATGGTGTTCTCGGCCATCCTCATGAGCATGTTCTACATCGGCGGTGAACTTGCGCAATCGCGCATGGGCCTGCCCAAATCCATCACCGGCGTGTTCCAGGGCCTGCTGCTGTTTGCACTCCTGGCCTGTGACACCCTGATGGTCTACCGGGTCCGTTGGCAATCGAGCGGCGATGCGGGCCGCAAGGCGGGGGCGTGATGGAAACCTACGCGCTGCTCCTGGCGTCCACCCTCAATGCCGGCACTGTCCTGGCCATCGCGTCGCTGGGCCTGTTGATCAACGAGAAGGCCGGCATCGTCAACCTCGGGGCCGAGGGCCTCATGCTGTGCGCGGCGCTGGCCGGTTTCGTGGCCGTGGTGCATACCGGCAGCGATCTGGCCGGCTTTGCGGCAGGGGCGGCTGCGGGCGCGGTGCTGGCCCTGGTCTTTGGTGCGCTGGTGATCTGGCTCAATACCAACCAGTACGCCACCGGCCTGGCCCTGAGCCTGTTCGGCGCCGGTTTCTCGGCCTTTGCCGGCATCCAGTACGTGCAGGAAAAGCTGCCGGAGCGTCCCCGCTTCTCGATCCCCGTGCTGGGCGACCTGCCCCTGGCCGGCCAGGCCCTGTTCCAGCATCACCCCGTCGTCTACCTCACCATCGCCTTCGCCGCGGCGCTGGTGTGGTTTTTGTACCGTTCGCGCACCGGATTGGTGCTGCGTTCGGTGGGCGAGTCGCCCGAGTCCGCGCATGCCCTGGGCTATCCCGTACGCCGCATTCGCCTGGCGGCGGTGGTGGCCGGGGGTGCCCTGTGCGGGCTGGCCGGTGCCTATCTGTCCGTGATCTACACCCCCCTGTGGGTGGAGGGCATGGTGGCTGGCAAGGGCTGGATCGCCCTGGCGCTCACCACCTTTGCCACCTGGCGGCCCGGGCGTGTACTGCTTGGGGCTTACCTGTTCGGGGGCGTGACCATGCTGCAATTCCACTTCCAGGCGGCCGGTGTCGAGGTGGCCAGCGAGTTCCTGAACACCCTGCCCTACCTGGCCACCGTGGTGGTGCTGGCCCTGATTTCCCGCAATCCCGCCTGGATCCGACTGAATATGCCGGCATCGCTCGGAAAGCCGTTTTATCCGGGCTCATAATTCCAACTTTCCCACCCCTTCCAACCAGAGGAATCCATGACCGACCTGAACAAACGTTCGATGCTTAAAGTGGCGGCCTTGTCCGCAGTGGCTGCCGCCGCCCTCGTGGGCTGCGGCAAGAAAGACGCTGCACCGGCGGCCGCGCCCGCGGCATCGGCTGCATCCGCCGCCAAGCCCGAGCCGCTGAAGATCGCGTTTGCCTACGTCGGCCCGGTGGGCGACGGCGGCTGGACCTTCGCCCATGACAACGCCCGCAAGGCCGTCGAAAAGGAATTCGGCGACAAGGTCGTCACCAGCTACGTGGAAAAGGTCGCCGAGTCCGCCGACGCCGAGCGCAACTTCCGTGAACTGGTGTCCCAGGGCAACAAGCTGATCTTCGGCACCACCTTCGGCTACATGGAGCCCATGCTCAAGGTCGCCGCCGATCACAAGGACGTCAAGTTCGAACACGCCACCGGCTACAAGCGTGCCGACAACATGCGCACCTACGACAGCCGCACCTACGAAGGCGCTTACATGGCCGGTGTGATCGCCGGCAAGATGACCAAGACCAACGTGCTGGGTGTGGTCGGCTCGGTGCCGATCCCCGAGGTGGTCCGCAACATCAACAGCTTCACGCTGGGCGCGCAATCGGTGAACCCCAAGATCAAGACCAAGGTGGTCTGGGTGGGTGAGTGGTTCAACATCCCCAAGGAAGGTGAAGCCGCCACCGCCCTGATCAACGGTGGTGCCGACGTCCTGATGCAGAACACCGATTCGTCCGCCGTGCTGCAGACCGCTGAGAAAATGGGCAAGCGTGCCTTCGGCTGGGACAGCGACATGACCCAGTACGGCCCCAAGGCCCACCTGGGTTCGGCCATCATCAACTGGGCCCCGTACTACATCAAGACCACGCGTGACGCCCTCGAGGGCAAGTGGACCGGCAACAGCGGTATCTGGTGGGGCGTGAAAGAAGGCGCGATCGACATGGTCTCCGTCGCCGCCGACGTGCCGGAAGACACCAAGAAGCGCATCGAGGAAATCAAGGCCGGCCTCAAGGACGGTAGCTTCTCGATCTGGAAGGGTCCGATCGTCGGCCAGGACGGCAAGACCATCCTCGCCAAGGACGCCGTCGCCGACGACAAGTTCATGAGCGAGATCATGTTCTACGTCAAGGGCGTCGAGGGCAAGATCCCGGGCGCGGACAAGAAGAAGTAAACCGCGTTCCGCGGTTTCTCGAGGGGCCTTCGGGCCCCTTTTTGTTGGCGTGGGCGGGGTTCATGGGCTGGCACCTCCAGGCTCGCTCGCGCCTGCATGACAATCTGCTCAGACCTGACCCTGGAGCGCCTCATGTCCACCACGCCCCCCATCCCCGCCGACCGCCTGCCCGAACTGCTTCGCGGCATGCCCAAGGCCGAATTGCATATCCACATCGAAGGCTCGCTCGAGCCCGAACTGATCTTCCAGATGGCCCGCCGCAACGGCGTCACACTGCCCCACGCCAGCGTGGACGACCTGCGCCGCGCCTACGCCTTCACTAACCTGCAAAGCTTCCTGGACATCTACTACGCGGGCGCAAGCGTGCTCCTGACCGAGCAGGACTTCCACGACATGGCCTGGGCCTACCTGGAGCGCGCCCGGGCGGACCACGTCGTCCACGCTGAAATCTTCTTTGACCCGCAGACCCACACGGCCCGCGGCGTCTCCATGCAGACCGTGATCAGCGGACTGCACCGCGCCTGCGAGTCGGCACGCACGGCGTTGGGAGTCGATGCGACCTTGATCCTGTGCTTCCTGCGGCACCTGAGCGAACAGGACGCCTTCGAGACCCTGGAGCAGGCGCTGCCTTGGCGTGACAAGTTCATCGGCGTGGGCCTGGACTCCAGTGAGCTGGGCCACCCGCCCGAGAAATTCGCCAAGGTCTTCGCTCGCTGCCGCGAGCTGGGCTTGCACCTGGTGGCCCATGCGGGCGAGGAGGGGCCGCCGGCCTACGTATGGTCTGCGCTGGACGTGCTGCAGGTCGAGCGCATCGACCACGGGGTGCAATCGCTGAAGGACCCGGAGCTGGTCAAGCGCCTGGCGCGCGACCGCATCCCGCTGACGGTGTGCCCCCTGTCCAACCTCAAGCTGTGCGTCTTCCCTCGCCTGGCCGACCACAACCTGCGCCAGCTGCTCGACGCCGGCCTCGCGGCCACCGTCAACTCCGACGACCCGGCGTACTTCGGCGGCTACATGAACACCAACTTCACCGAGACCTTCGCCGCCACGGGCCTGAACGCCGCCCACGCCTACCAGCTGGCGCGCAACAGCTTCGAGGCCAGCTTCATCGATGCCTCGGCCAAGGCCGCCCACATCGAACGCCTGGACGAGTGCTTTGCCACGTTTCGCTAGCCGCTAAAATCCGGTCTGCGCCGCTGTCGCCCCGCAGCGGCGTTTTCTTTGTTCCGGGGCCATGTAGAGGAACACCATGTACAAAAACCTCGCCGCTGCGCTGTGCTGCGTGGCTGCCAGTTTCCCCCCCCTTGTCCAAGCCCAGACCCCGCCGCCCCTGAAGGTGGGATTCGTCTATGTCGCGCCCCTGGCCGATGCCGGTTGGGTGCGCCAGCACGAGGAGGGCCGAAAGGCCTTGCAGGCGGCCCTGGGGCCGCGCGTTCAGACCCGCTATGTCGAGAACGTCCCCGAGGGCGCCGACGCCGAGCGCGTGATCCGCGACCTGGCGCAGCAGGGGCACAAACTGATCTTCACCCCCAGCTTCGGCTACATGGAGCCCACGCTGAAGGTGGCGCGTGACTTCCCGGACGTGAAGTTCGAGTCCATCACCGGGTACAAGACCGCGCCCAACGTGGCCGCCGCCAATGCGCGCTACTACGAAGGCCGCTACCTTGCAGGCATTGCGGCAGGCCGCATGACCAAGACGAACGTCGCGGGCTATGTCGCGGGCTTCCCCATCCCCGAGGTGCTGCAGGGGCTCAACGCCTTCACGCTGGGGATGCGGTCGGTCAACCCGGCCGCCCAGGTGCGCGTGGTCTGGCTGGGGGAATGGTTCAACCCGCCGCGCGAGCGCGAGGCGGCCCTCACCCTGTTCAACCAGGACGCCGACGTCATCGCCTTCCATACGGCTTCCACGGCCGTCATGGCGGCCGCCCAGGAGAAAGGCCGCCTGGCCGTGGCCTACCACTCGGACATGCGCCAGGTGGCGCCGGACGCGCAGGTCCTGGCCGTCACCCACGAGTGGGCCGACTACTACACACGGCGTGCCCGTGCCGTGCTCGAGGGCACCTGGAAACCCGGGAACGTCTGGGGGGGCGTCAAGGAGGGCATGGTGCGCGTGGGCGCCTTCGGCCCCCGCGTGCCCCAGGCCGTGCGCGAGGAGGTGCTGGCCCGCCAGAAGGACATTGCCGACGGCCGCCTGCGTCCCTTCACGGGCCCCCTCCTGGACAACGAGGGCACTACCATCATCCCCCGTGGCGCGTTCCTCTCCGACGACCAGATCCTGGGCATGAACTACCTGGTGGCGGGCGTCGTCGGCAAGGTCGCAAAATAGGGCGCATGCAAGCCTTTCGCGCCGCCCTCCTGCGCTTCGCCGATGACGGCACGCCGGTCTATGACCAAGACGGCCTGTTGGTGATCGGCCCCGGCGCCGGGGGCGTGCAGGTGGTGCAGGCGGCGGGCCACTACACCACGCTGGCCCCACGCTATCCGGGCCTTGCGATCGAGCACCTGCCGGGTCGTCTGCTGGCGCCAGGCTTCGTCGACCTGCATGTGCATTTTCCGCAGACCGATGTGATCGGTTCGCCTGCCGAGGGTCTGCTGCCCTGGCTGGAGAACTACACCTTCCCTCACGAGTCCCGCTTTGCCGAGGCCGCCTACGCGCAGGGCGTGGCCGAGGTGTTCCTGGACGAACTGCTGCGGCATGGCGTGACCACCGCGCTGACCTTCGCCACCTCGCACCCGGCCTCGGTCGATGCCCTCATGACCGAAGCCCGGCGCCGGGGGCTGCGCCTGATCGGCGGCAAGGTGCTGCAGGATCGCCACAGCCCGGACGGCGTGCGGGACGAGACCGAGCAATCGCTCCTGGATACCGAGGCCCTGATCCGCAAGTGGCATGGCCAGGGGCGCCTGGGCTATGCCATCACTCCGCGCTTCGTGCCCAGTTGCACCGACGCGCAATTGCGCGGCGCCGGCGAACTGGCGGCGCGCCATCCCGATGTCTGGATCCAGTCGCACGTTGCGGAGAACGCCGACGAGATCGCCTGGGTCCGCGACTTGCACCCGCAGGCGCGCAGCTACCTCGCGGTGTATGGCGACTTCGGCCTGCTGCGTGAACGCGCTATCTATGCCCACTGCATCCATTTCGACGACGCCGACCGCGCCCTCATGCGCGACTCAGGCGCCGCTGCGGCGGTGAGTCCCACCAGCAACCTGTTTCTCGGCAGCGGCTTCTTCGACTACGCGGGGGCTGACCGCGTGGGATTTCGCTACGGCCTGGCTAGCGACGTCGGCGGCGGTACCAGCTTCAGCCCCTTTCACACCATGCTGGCGGCCTACTACGTGGGGCGCGAGGGCCGCACCAAGCCGGGGGTCTCGCTGGCGCCGGGGCACCTGTGGTGGCAGCACACCGCGGGCGCCGCGCTGGCCCTGGGGCTAGGCGGCGTGATCGGCAACCTGCAGCCCGGGTGCGAAGCCGACTTCCTGGTGCTTGATCCGCAGGCCACGCCGCTGCTGGCGCGCAAGACGCAGACGGCACGCAACCTCGACGAGCTGCTGTTCTCGATGATCGTGCTGGGGGACGACCGGGTGATCGAGCGGGCGCACATCGCGCAGGCCGCCTGAAGCCGGATTCAGGCGCTGGCCAGCGCGCGCGCCACGGCCTCGCCCAGCTTGATCCCGTCCACCCCCGCTGACAGGATGCCGCCGGCATAGCCCGCGCCCTCGCCGCCGGGGTACAGGCCCCGCACGTTCAGGCTCTGGAAGTCCTCGCCACGCGTGATGCGCAGCGGCGCCGAAGTGCGCGTTTCCACCCCGGTGAGCACCGCGTCATGTCGGTCGAAGCCCGCGATCTTGCGGCCGAAGGCGGGCAGCGCCTCGCGCATCGCCTCGATCGCATACGCGGGAAGGGAAGGGTGCAGGTCGCCGAGCTTCACCCCCGGCTTGTACGAGGGCTCGACCTCGCCCAGTTGCGTCGAAGGCCGCCCGGCGATGAAGTCCCCCACCAGCTGGCCGGGTGCCTCGTAGGTGCTGCCGCCGAGGACGAAGGCGCGCGATTCCAGCTCGCGCTGCAGCCGCATGCCAGCCAGCGGGTCGCTGCCCGGGTAGTCGCGCGGGTCGATGCCCACCACCATGCCGGCGTTGGCGTTGCGCTCGTTGCGCGAGTACTGGCTCATGCCGTTGGTGACCACTCGGTTCGGCTCGGAGGTGGCCGCCACCACCGTGCCGCCCGGGCACATGCAGAAGCTGTAGACGGCGCGCCCGTTGGCCGCATGGTGCACGAGCTTGTAGTCGGCAGCGCCCAGCAGCGGGTGGCCGGCATGCTGGCCCCAGCGAGCGCGGTCGATCATGCCCTGCGGGTGCTCGATACGGAAACCGACCGAGAAGGGCTTGGCCTCCAGGTGCACGCCGCATTCGTGCAGCCGCTCGAAGGTGTCGCGCGAGCTGTGGCCCAGGGCCAGTACCACCTGGTCGGCGCGCAGCGCGTGCGACTGGCCGCTGGCCTGGTCCAGGATGGTCAACCCGCGCAGATGCCCGTCCTCGATCAGGAAATCGGTCACGCGCTGCTGGAACCGCACCTCGCCACCCAGGGCGATGATCTGTTCACGGATGTTCTCCACCACCTTCACCAGCTTGAAGGTGCCGATATGCGGGTGCGCCGCGTACAGGATCTCGGCGGGCGCACCCGCCTTCACGAACTCCTGCATCACCTTGCGCCCCAGGTGGCGCGGGTCCTTGATCTGGCTGTAAAGCTTGCCGTCCGAGAACGTGCCTGCGCCGCCCTCCCCAAACTGCACGTTGCTTTCGGGATGCAGCACGTTCTTGCGCCACAGGCCCCAGGTGTCCTTGGTACGTTCACGCACCGGCTTGCCCCGCTCGATCACGATGGGGCACAGGCCCATCTGCGCCAGCGACAGCGCCGCGAAGATGCCGCAGGGCCCGAAGCCCACCACCACCGGCCGCACCGCGGGGGGCGTCGTGGCGGTGAAGGGGGGGCGCCAGGCCATGTCGGGCGTGGGGCCGATGTGGGGCCGGCCCGCCAGGCGCGCCAGCAGCGGCGCTTCCTGCGCGGGGTCGGACAGCGTGATGTCCACGATGTAGACGGCCAGCAGGTCGGCCTTGCGCGCGTCAAAACTGCGCTTGAACACCTCCAGGCGTTCGATCGCGGAAGGGGGCAGGTCCAGGAGGTGGCTGGCCGCGGCCCGCAGGTGGGGGTCGGGCGCCTCGGCCTGGGCCAGGGGCAGCTTGAGTTCGGAAATCCGGATCATGGTCTTGCGGGTTCGTGGCTATCGAACCAAAGACAGGTGGCGAAGGCCCCGATAATACGTCCCGTGAAGCACGCCAGACCGCCGCTGGTGCAAGGCCCGAAAGGGCGCACTGGAGGAACGTCCGGACTGCACAGGGCAGCGTAGCAGGTAACACCTGTCCACCGCGAGGTGAGGATCAGAGCAACAGAGACGAGTCCCCGTGGCAACACGGGGGGTGAAACGGGCAATCTCTACGTGCAGCAATACCAAGTAGGCCAGTGTCGACCTGTGTCCCGGGGAGCTGGCGGGTAGGTAGCATCGAGCCGCTGCGGCGACGCACGGCCCAGAAGAATGGCGGTCACGTCACGGGCAACCGCGACGCACAGAATCCGGCGTATCGGCGGGCTTCACACTTATTTTCGGGGCGGGCCTTGTCGCTAGAAGCGTTCATGCGGCATCAAGGCCCGCCACTGGCCTGGTGGCAGCCCCGCCAGCGGCAGCCGCCCCAGGCGGATGCGGCGCCGCTGCAGGGCCTGCAGGCCCACTTGTTCGCACAGCCAGGGGATCCGTGCCGGATCGAGACCCTTGAACGCCAGGCGCAGGCGCCGCTCGCTTTGCCAACTGGCTTTCAGGGGCGGGCGCTCCGCAGGTCGGGCCGTTTGCGGCGCAGCCAGGCGCTCCAGGCGCGCCAGGCCGCCCTCGGCGAGCTCGCCCTGCACCTGCACCAACCATTCCTGTTCGATCGCGAATGCGTCCTGAGAGAGCTTGCGCGTGATGCGCGGATCCTGGCTGTACACCGCCAGGCCCTCGGCCCCGACGGGCAGCGGCAACAGGCCGTGTGCCTGGCGCAACTGGGCCGCGGTGACGCGCAGCCCGCTGCGGTCCTCGCTCCAGCGCTGGGCCCAGGTGATGACCCCCGGGCCTTCGATATTCGCCAGTACGGTGACTGGCGTGAGCGCCAGCAAGCTGGCTTCAGGGTCCAGCGTCACCGATTGTGCGGGCGCCACGCGCGCCTGCGGCACCTCGACCACCTGACCGTCGACCCGTACCCAGCCGCCTTCGATATAGCGTTCGGCCTCGCTGCGCGAACACGGCACCATTGCCGCCACGCGCTTGGACAGGCGCACGGGCTCGCCCTGCGCCGGGTCGGAGGTCATCACGCCGCCAGGCCCAGTGCCCGGATGCGGTCCACATGCGCCCGCAGCGAGTGCAGGGCCACCGGCCGGATGGCTGCCGGCACGTCGTCATAGGCCTGGGGCAGCCAGTCCTGCAGCGTGCCTTGCGGCATCGCCTGCATCACCTTCAGTACCTTCGTCTCGCGAGCCAGGCGGTGCGCCTTGAGCTTGGCGATGGCCAGCGGCGCTTCGCCCAGCACGTAGCCGTGTGCGGGCAGGATGAATTCGATCCCGTGCTGCGTGCACAGGCCGGCCAGGCGGTCCAGGGACTCCAGGTACGCCGTCATCTCGCCATCGGGGGGGGCCACGACCGTGGTGCTGCCATTGAGGATGTGGTCGCCCGAGAACAGCAGCCCGTCCTCCAGCAGCACCAGGCACAGGTGGTTGGCCGCATGGCCGGGCGTGTGGACCACCTGCAGGCGGTGCGTGAGGCCGCCCCCCTCCAGCGTGATCACCTGTCCGTCTGCCAATGCTTCATCAGGGTTGAAGGCGCTGTCGGCGCGTGCCGTGGCCAGGGAGGGCAGACCCAGCACCGGCGGGCGGCCGTGACAGCGTGCCTGCAGCGGGCGTGCCGCAGGGGAGTGGTCCGGGTGCGAGTGCGTGCACACGATGGCCCGCACCTTGCCGCCTGTGGCCTGCACGATGCGCTCGACATGGCCGGTATCGTCCGGGCCGGGGTCGATCACCAGGTAGCCGCTGGCGGCGTCGCCTACCAGGTAGGTGTTGGTGCCGGGCCCGGTCATCATCCCCGGGTTCGGGGCGGTCAGCCGCTGCAGGTGCCGCAGCAGGGGCACGGGATGACCGGTCTGCCAGTCCAGCGGATGCGCGATCTGCCCGTCGGGGCACACCAGGGCCAGTTCGCCATAGGGCGTCTCGTCCTCCATGTAACGCGCGTCCTGGCCCCCCAGCAGCCCGGCGCGCGGACAACTGGTCCACAGGGGTTGCTCGCTGGCGCAGGCCCGCAGCACCGCCTGCACGCTGTCGAAGGCCACCAGCCGCTGCAGGGTGCGGATGGTCGGGAAGATCATGAAGAAATTGCCAGCCGCGTGCCGCTCCAGGGCCTGGGCCGGGCGCACCCACACCGGCTCGAATTGTTCCGCCTCGTCGGCCACCGGCTCCTGGCCCTCGGGCATGCGTGCCACGAGAAAGGGCACATCGAAGCGCCGGGGCAGGTCTCGGTCGGTGATCCAGTGAGCCAGCATGAACACGCCATCGGCCGCCAGCGTCAGCCCGCGCGCGCGGCACTGGGCGGCAAAGGGCGCATGGCGGTCCATGCTGGCGATGTCGGCGGACGAGGCGTCACGGCCATCGGCGTGGCGTGCCAGCAGGACGCCCAGCTCCTCGAAACTCTCGCGGATCGCGGCGATCGCCTGGGTCAGGCGCAGGTCGCTCTGGGTCGCGCGCCGTGCGGCGATGTCATGGGCCTGGGCGTCGGCGGCGTCGATACCGCCCCCGGGAAACACATAGGCCCCCGGCGCGAAGCTCGCGGTGGCCGAACGCCGTGTCATGAGGATCTCGACTCCTGCGGGGGTGTCCCGCAGCAGAAGGACGGTGGCCGCGGGACGCAGGGGGGCGGGTTCGCGGGCGGGGTGCAGCAATTGGGTGGCTCGGACCATGCGCGGAATTACAACATGGCCCCCTGACCGATAATCGCCCGATGCGCGTTCGCTTCACCAAGATGCAGGGGGCGGGGAACGATTTCGTCGTCCTGGACGAAACCCGGCACCGCCTGCACCTCTCGCCGCAGCAGTACCGGTGGCTGGCCGACCGCCACTTCGGCGTCGGTGCCGACCAGATCCTCTCCGTGCGTCCCTCGCCCGAGGCGGGCATCGATTTCGAATACGTGATCCACAACGCCGACGGCGGTGAGGTCGAGCATTGCGGCAACGGCGCGCGCTGCTTCGTGCGCTTCGTACGTGAGCGCGGCCTGACCGACCGGTCCACGATTCGCGTCAAGACCATGAGCCGCGTCCTGGAGCTGCGCTTGCTGGAAGATGGCCGGGTCACCGTGGACATGGGTGCGCCGGTCTTCGACCTGCCCGCCATCCCCTTCGATCCCTCGGGCCTGAAGGCCCAGGCCAGTGGCCCCTGGCAGCTGTGGCCTCTCCACTTGGATGCGGCGGACATCGCTGTGGCGGTCGTTTCCATGGGCAATCCCCACGCGGTGCTGCTCGTGCCCGATACCGATGCCGCTGCGGTGACCTCCCTGGGCCCGCGTCTGGAGCGACACCCCTGCTTCCCCCGCAAGGTCAATGTCGGCTTCCTGCAGGTCGTGGACCGCAGCCACGTCCGCCTGCGGGTCTGGGAGCGCGGTGCCGGCGAGACCCTGGCCTGCGGCACGGGGGCCTGTGCCGCGGTGGTCGCCGGTATCCGCCTGGGGCACCTGGACCGGCGGGTCGACGTGCAGACCCGCGGCGGGGAGCTGACGATTGAATGGGACGGTGGCCAGACACCGGTGCGCATGACGGGCCCGGCCGTCACCGTTTTCGAGGGCGAGGTGGAAATTCCGACATGACCATGAGCAACAACGCAATGAATCCGATTACCGAGGACGACCTCGCCAATTACCTGGCGAACACCCCTGACTTCTTCCAGCGCCACGCCGAGCTGCTGGCCAGCGTGCAGCTCACGAGCCCGCACGGCCATCGCGCGGTGAGCCTGCAGGAGCGCCAGGCCGAGATGCTGCGCGAAAAGATCAAGGTCCTGGAGATGCGCATGATGGACATGATCCGCCACGGCAGCGAGAACATGGTCATCGCCGGCCGCCTGCACCGCTGGGCCCTGCAGCTGCTGTCGGTGACGGAGAGCCAGGCGCTGCCCGCCACCATCGTGGACGAGATCCAGGACCAGTTCCTGGTGCCGCAGGCGGCCCTGCGCCTGTGGGGGCTGGACGCGCGGCATGCCTCGCAAGCCTTTGCCCAGGGGGTGAGCGAAGACGTGCGCAGCTTCGCCTCGTCCCTGACCCAGCCCTATTGCGGTGTCAATTCCGGATTCGAGGCCGCAGGCTGGCTGGAGGATCCGGACCAGGCCGCCTCCCTGGCCATGATTCCCCTGCGCGAAGGCGCAACGGCGGACAGCACGCCGGCCTTCGGCCTGCTGGTGCTTGCGTCGCCCGACCCGCAGCGCTTCACCAACGGCATGGGAACGGACTTTCTGGAGCGCATCGCCGAACTCGCCAGCGCGGCGCTTGGCCGCCTGCGCCGGGACTGACCATGTCCGGTGATGCGGCGCTCGTCGAGAAATACCTCGAGCATGTCCGCGTCGGCAACCGCCTGGCCACGCGGACGGTCGAACTGTACGCACTGGACCTCGAGAGGCTGCAGGCCCACGCCACGCAGGCCGGGATCGGCCTGCTGCAGGTCCAGACCGCGCAGGTGCGCAGCTGGGTCGCCCAGATGCACGGGGGCGGACGCAGCGGGCGTGGCATCGCCCTGATCCTCTCTGGCTGGCGCGGCTTCTACGCCTGGCTCGGGCGGGAAGGACACATCACCCACAACCCGGTGGCCGATGTGCGCGCGCCCAAGTCGCCCCGTCCCCTGCCCAAGGCCCTGAGTGTCGATGACGCCGTGCAGCTTGCGGGCTACCAGGACAGCCAGGGCGACCCCTGGCGCGAGGCGCGCGACGCGGCCCTCGTGGAGTTGCTTTATGGCAGCGGCCTGCGCGTGGGCGAACTGGTCGGCCTGGATGTCCAGGCCAGCGCGTCGGCCCGGGGCTGGATCGACCGCGCCGCCGGCGAGGCCCATGTTCTGGGCAAAGGCAGCAAGCGCCGCACCGTGCCCGTGGGGCAGGCGGCGCTCAAGGCCCTGGACCTCTGGCTGCAGGCCCGTGGCGGGACGCAGGGCCCGCCCGCCTGCCAGTCCCGGCAGGCGGGGGAGCCCGCCTTGTTCCTGGGCCCGCGGGGCCAGCGCCTGACCGCACAGGCCGTCTGGAAGGTCCTTCGCGAGCGCAGCCTGCGCGCGGGCCTGGCCGCTCCGGTCCATCCGCACATGCTGCGCCACTCCTTTGCCAGCCACGTCCTGCAATCGAGCGGCGACCTGCGCGCCGTCCAGGAGTTGCTGGGGCACGCCAACATCGCCACCACCCAGGTCTACACGCGCCTGGACTTCCAGCACCTGGCCCAGGCCTACGACGCGGCCCACCCGCGCGCGCGCCGCAAGGGCTGATGTCCCGGGCGGGACTCGCTGCCTCCCCCCACACACCATTTGGCGTATGGACGCACCGGGTCGGTGCTTTCAATAATCCTGGCCTCAATTGCTGCGCCCCTGGCGCCGACCCTCTCTCATGACGTCTCCGTTGTGGCAACGTTCGGACGGTGAACTGCTCAAGGCCCTGCGTGAAAAGGCGGGCCTGGATGTCGTTGTCCTTGCGCGCCTGGGGACCATGACGGTGCATCAGGTGCGCGGTCTCGAGGATGGCGAGGGTGGCGAGTTCTACAGCCCCGCGATCAAGGCGCACATGGGCCGGGCCTTGCTGGCGAAATTGGGCTACGTCCCCGCACCTGCCGACGCCGTGTTGGCGGATGTACCGGACGCGGCGCCTGCCGACCCGGTACCCGTCGTCGCCCCGGATCCAGCGCCCCTGCGACAGGCCTCGATCCCGGCGCCGGCCGAGCCCCGGCCCGACAAGCCGCGGCGCCTGGGGCCACCCGCCGGGTACGCCCTGGCGGGCATCGGCCTGCTGCTGGCGGGCCTGTGGTTCCTGTCCCAGCACAAGCCCTGGGCACAGCGTTCTCCCGCCGCGGTGTCTGGCGCGGCCACGCCCCCACCGGCCGCGTCCTCCGCCGAAGGGACATCCCTGACGGCCGGAGCGCCCGCCCTCGCGGCGCGGTCCGCGCAAGACGCCCCGCCCGTGACCGTGGTGACCACCGCCCCCGCACCCGCACCTGCTGTGACGCCCGCCGCCCCGAGCGCTCCCGCCGCCGTGGCGGCTGCGGCCACCACGGACCCGGCCTGCAGCGTCGCCGAGTCCCGGCCGGGCCTGACCTTCACCCCCAGCGAACCCCGCAAGGCAGGCACCTTCGTGCACCTGGTGGCGGACAAACCCGTCCGCCTGTGCGTGCTCGACGCCGCCCAGAGGGCCACCCGGCTGGAGCTCGAGCCGGGCGTGGGGCGCAGCGTCGCAGGTGCGGCGCCCTTCGTGGTCCGCGGAGAGCTCGGCCACCTGAAGATCTTCTTCCAGGGTGTGCGCGTCCAGGGCGACCTGGCCGCCGGCACCCAGGTGGTGCTGAACGAGGCGCCATTGCGCTAGCGACCCGGCCTGTTGCGGCCCCGGGGACCGGCCCGCCCCAGCGGCGACAATCGGCCGATGAAAACCATCCGCCTGAAGGCAGGCAAGGAGCGCTCACTCCTGCGGCGTCACCCCTGGGTCTTCGAGTCCGCCATCGCCAAGGGCGGCGGCGACCCCGGAGAGACAGTCCGCATCGAGTCCCATGACGGTGACTTCCTGGCATGGGCTGCCTTCAGCCCCGCCTCCCGCATCCGCGCCCGCTGCTGGAGTTTCGACCTGGCTGACCGGATCGACGCCGCCTTCCTCGTCCGCCGCGTGCAGGGGGCGGTCCGCGCCCGCCAGCGCATGGCCATCGCCAGCGACAGCCTGCGGCTCGTGCACGGCGAGTCCGACGGACTGCCCGGCCTGATCGTCGACCGCTATGGCGACACCCTGGTGGCGCAGTTCCTCTCGGTGGGGGCCGAGCGCTGGAAACCGGTGCTGGCCGATGCCTTGCTGGCCGAAACCGGCCTGGCGCGCCTGTACGAGCGATCCGATGCCAGCGCCCGCCAGCTCGAAGGCCTGGCGCCCGTCACGGGCTGGCTGCGCGGTGACGGTCCCGTCGAACTGACGATCCGCGAGCATGCCTGGCACCTCTCGCTGGACATCGCCACCGGACACAAGACGGGCTTCTACCTGGACCAGCGTGACAGCCGCCACAAGTTCAGCGAGTACGCACGCCGCCTGGGGTTCCAGCGGGTCCTCAATACCTACTGCTACACCGGCGGCTTCACCGTGGCGGCCCTGGCCGGCGGCGCCGCGCATGTGACCTCCATCGACTCCTCCGCCCCGGCGCTGGAGCGGGCCCGCGCCAACGTGGCCCTCAACGGCTTCGAGGCCGGCCGCGCGGAGTTCCTTGACGCCGACGTCAGCGCCAGCCTGCGCCACTTCATTGCCCAGGGCCGCAGCTTCGACGCCATCGTCCTGGACCCGCCCAAGCTGGCGCCCACCGCCGCCCACGCCGAGCGAGCGGCTCGCGCCTACAAGGACATCAACCGGCTGGCGCTCAAGCTCCTGGCGCCCGGCGGCGTGCTGTTCACCTATTCCTGCTCCGGCGGCATCTCCGCCGACCTGTTCCACAAGATCGTGGCGTCGGCGGCGGTGGACGCCGGGGTGGACGGGGACATCGTGGAACGCCTGGGTGGCGCGCCCGACCATCCCATGACCCTGATGTTTCCCGAGGGGGAATACCTCAAGGGCCTGGTGATCCAGACCCGGCAGCCGGGCCCATAGGACGGCGCCGACACCGTGTCCCGGGTTTGCCCCTTACACTCCCGGTCCGCAGAAATTCAATCTCGACCATGAGCCTCATTCCCGCCACCATCCTCACCGGCTTCCTCGGCTCGGGCAAGACCACCCTCCTCAAACGTGTCCTGAGCGAGGCGCACGGCCAGAAGATCGCGGTCATCGAGAACGAGTTTGGCGCCGAGAACATCGACAGCGACATCCTTGTCAGCGACACCAACGAGCAGATCGTGCAAATGAGCAACGGTTGCATCTGCTGCACGATCCGCGAGGACCTGCGGGCCACCTTGCAACTGCTCGCCGCCAAGAAACGCAAGGGGCTGCTCGAATTCGATCGTGTGGTCATCGAGACCACCGGACTGGCCGACCCGGGCCCGGTGGCGCAGACCTTCTTCATGGACGACGAGATCGCGGAGACCTACCTGCTCGACTCGGTCCTGACCCTGGTGGACGCCAAGCACGCCGCGCAGCAGCTCAATGACCGCCAGGAGGCGCGCCGCCAGGTGGGCTTCGCGGACCGGATCTTCATCACCAAGACCGACCTGGTGGCGAAGGACGAGGTGGACGCCCTCGTGCACCGCCTCAAGCACATGAACCCGCGCGCGCCCCAGCAGGCCGTGCATTTCGGCGAGGTGCCGCTGTCCAGCGTGCTGGATCTGCATGGCTTCAACCTCAACGCCAAGCTGGAGATCGACCCGGATTTCCTCGCGGCGGACGGCCACGACCATCACCACCATGACCATGGCCACGACCACGGGCATGACCACGAGGGCCATGACCACGAGCACGGCGAGCACTGCAACCACCCCTCGCATGCCCATGGCGGCCACGGCCACCACCATCACCATGACGACGACGTCAAGAGCTTCGCCTTCAAGTCCGACCGGCCTTTCGATCCGGCCAAGCTCGAGGACTTCCTCGGTGCCATCGTCAACATCTACGGCCCACGCATGCTGCGTTACAAGGGCGTCCTGAACATGAGAGGGACCGAGCGCAAAGTGATCTTCCAGGGCGTGCACCAGTTGATGGGAAGCGACCTGGGCCCGAAATGGGCCGATGGCGAGGCGCGCACCAGCAAGATGGTCTTCATCGGCATCGACCTGCCCCGGGACATCCTGCTTCAGGGCCTGCAGCAATGCCTGGACTGAGGTGGGCCGCAGACGACCGGTTTGGAATTTTTTGCAAAAAACAAGGGCGCCCCGATGCTTGCCTCTTTCTTGCACCTGATGGGATTTCCCTCGGGGCATGAGCGGGCGGGTTCCGCTGCCACAGTCAGTCAGGGTATAAACCGTGCTGATGAAGGCAGTGCGCCTACAGATAACAAACAACGGCCCGAGGGCGGCGAGCAGCGTCCCGTGGGGGCCGCAGCCGCGAGGAGGCAGGAAGTGAAGCCGCAACCCAAGGCCGCCGCAAAGGCGCAAAAAAAGGCCGTCGCCAAGGCAAAGCCCGTCAAGGCTGCCGTCAAGGCCAAACCCGTGACCAAGCCGGTTGCCAAACCCAAGGCCGCCTCCAAACCCGTCGCCAAGACGCCAGCCAAGACGCCGGCCAAGGCTGCTGCCAAAGCGGCTGGCAAACCCGCCGGCAAGGCCAGCAAACCAGCAGGCAAGGCCACCCCCAGACCCACGGCCAAACCTGCCACCAAGCCTGCCACCAAGCCGGCCTCTCAAGCGACCGCCAAGGCGACCAAGCCCGCCGCCAAGCCCGTGAAGAAGCCGGCAGCCAAACCCGCTGCAAAAGCCGCTGCAAAACCCGCCGCCAAGAAAGTGACCGTCAAGCCGTCACCTTCCAAGCCGGTGGCCAAGGCCGTCCCGAAAGCCTCGGCCAAGGCGGGCCGACCCGTTTCTGCGGCCGCCAAGAAGTCCACGGCCGCCAAGCCCGCCGCCAAGCCCGCCGTCAAGGCTGTTCCGAAGGCACCCGCCGTACCCTCCACCCCCGTTGCTGTCGCCTCGCCCGCAGTTCCAGGCTCGACGCCACCGCGTGCCACCCGGCCCTCCGCCAGGCTGGTCCAGATCACGGTGCCGTCCATGGCGCAATCGGTCGCCTCGACCGCCGCCAAGGCCAGCTACATCCAGACCCCGAGCCCCTCTGTGCTGACACCCCCTCCAAGCGTTCCGGTCAAGAAAGACCCCAAACTCGCCAACAACTGGAAGTCCAAGCAGGCTGACCAGTTGACTGACGAAGAAGTCCTCGCCATGCCCGATGGCGAGTACATGAACGACAAGCAGATGGCGTTCTTCCGCCTGAAGCTGACGCAGCTCAAACGCGACATCCTCAACAGCGCTGGTGAAACCACCGAGCACCTGCGTGAGGACACCGTCATCGTGCCCGATCCGGCCGACCGTGCCACCATCGAGGAAGAACACGCCCTCGAATTGCGCACCCGTGACCGCGAGCGCAAGCTGCTCAAGAAAATCGAGCAATCCATCGCCCGCATCGACGCCGGCGACTACGGTTATTGCGACGAGACGGGCGAGCCCATTGGCGTCGGGCGCCTGCTGGCCCGGCCTACCGCCACGCTCTCGCTCGAGGCGCAGCAGCGCCGCGAACTCAAACAAAAGATGTTCGGCGACTGAGCGCGCGGCGCGCCTTTACCGAAGCTTCGTTCTCCGGCCCCCATGCCCGCGCCCCAGGGTGACCCTGACGGCCCACCGGCCCGCCCCCGGGCGGGTGGCCTGGGCGGGCTCTGGCAACGACTGACCGGGTCGCGGGCTCGGGCGGAGGGTGTGCCGGGTGCCCAGGCCCAGGGCACCTATTCGCGCGAGGCCTTGCAGGCCATGATCCAGCGCAAGCGGCACAACGACCAGTTGCGCCACCGCGAATTCGATGCCTTGCGCAAGCTACGCCGCACCGGCGTGACCCCAGCACCGGTCACGCCGGCCCATCCCGTCCCGTTCCACAGTTCCATGCCCTCGAGCCCGGATGAACGGGCCACCACGCTGCGCAAGATCGACGAGATCGAGGCCCAGATGTCGATCCAGTGGCATCGCGTCAAGGCCAAGGTCCCGGCGCGTCCTGCCTCGCACGCCAGTGCCAGCTCCTCCCCGCAAGCCGTCGCAGGCTCTGCGCAGTCGGGCGCATCCGAAGTCCCGGGGACCGCGCGCGTGCCGCTGCAGGCCCGGGTCACGGCCTTGGCCATGCCGCCTGTACCGGCAGGGCTGACGGACCGACCCGCCGCCAGCCACCCCGCGGATTTTGTCCATGACCCCGAGCTCGAGGAAGCGGCCCTGCGCTTTGCCAGTGGGGATGCCGCCGGTGCGGAGCGCGCATTGCTGGCGCTGCTGGCGCCGGGCCAGCCGCGTGCCGACGAGCCCGAATCCTGGCTGGTGCTGTTCGACTTGTACCGCGCCACTGGCCAGCAAGGCCTGTACGAGGAGCGCGCAGCCGACTACGCTGCGCGTTTCCAGCGGTCGCCACCCCAGTGGCGCCGGCTGCACGAGCCCCAGGACGAGGCCGGCGCACGCGCCAGCGAAGCCGCGAGCGCCCTGCCTGCCTCCGCCTTGGGCGAGCCAGGCGCGTTCGACTGGGCATGCCCCGCAGTCCTGGATGCGGCGGGCGTGGCAGCGCTGCAGGACACCTTGGCCCGCCATCCCCAGCCCTGGCGTCTGTCCTGGGCCGCACTCGCCAGTGTCACGCCCGATGCCGTGGCCTCCCTGGCGCACCTGGTGGCCCTGTGGGTCAGGCAGCCGGTGCGCCTGCGGTTTGCCGGTGCCGACCGGCTCGAGCGCATCCTCGATGCCCGCACGGCCTGTGGCGACCGCAGCGGTGATCCCGCCTGGTGGACGCTGCGCATGGATTGGCTGCGTGCGATGCGTCGGGCCGATGAATTCGAACTGGTCGCCCTGGACTACTGCGTCACCTTCGAAGTCTCGCCGCCTGCGTGGGACCCCGCGCGCTGCGACATCCGCGTGATCCGCGAAGAGGGCTCCTCGCGGACCGATACCGGTTTCGAGGCGTTCGAGTCACGGGTTTCCGCCCTGGGCGTGAGTGAATTGAGCGCCTTGAGCAGTTTTGGCCTGAGCGCTTTCGTGCCGGCTCCGGTAGGTGAACTGGCGGGTACGCTGGTGGGCAGTGCCGCGGCCGACCTCGCGCGCCTGGATGCCGCCTTGCAGGATGCCGACGTGCTGGTCATTTCCTGCAGCCGGCTCGAGCGGATCGATTTCCAGGCCGCCGGCGAACTCGTGAACTGGGTGGCGGCCCGCCAGGCCGAGGGCCGCGCCGTCCATCTGACCGATGTCCACCGGATGGTGGCCCCGCTTCTGGGTGCGATGGGCCTTCCAGCCCAGGCCCGTATCAACCTGCGCCGCGACTGAGCCCGCCACGCGGGCCGCGGGCCCGCAGCTTTACCCACCCTTCCTGGCAGCCATGGAACAATTTCACGGAACCACCATCGTCAGCGTGCGCCGACGCACCCCGGACGGCCACTGGCAGGTCGCCATCGGCGGCGACGGCCAGGTCACGCTGGGCAACGTCGTCGTCAAGGGCTCGGCGCGCAAGGTGCGCAAGCTCTATCACGACAAGGTCCTGGCCGGCTTCGCGGGTGCCACCGCCGATGCCTTCACCCTCTTCGAGCGCTTCGAGGCCAAGCTCGAGAAGCACCAGGGGCATCTCGTGCGGTCCGCGATCGAGCTGACCAAGGACTGGCGTACCGACCGCGTGCTGCGTCGGCTCGAGGCCATGCTGGCCGTGGCCGACCGCGATGCGTCCCTGATCATCACCGGCAACGGCGACGTGCTGGAGCCCGAGCACGGCATCATCGCCATCGGCTCGGGCGGCGCTTACGCGCAGTCTGCGGCCAAGGCCCTGCTTGACAACACCGAGCTGGGTGCGCGCGACATCGTGAAGAAATCGCTGGAAATCGCCGGCGAGTTGTGCATCTACACCAACATGAACCACACCCTGGAGACCCTGGGTTAAGAAGGCAGTCGCAGTCCCATGTCCAGCATGACCCCGCAGGAAATCGTCTCCGAGCTTGATCGCCACATCGTCGGCCAGCACGAGGCCAAGCGCGCCGTCGCCATCGCCCTTCGCAACCGCTGGCGCCGCCAGCAGGTCGACGAGAAGCTGCGCCACGAGATCACGCCCAAGAACATCCTCATGATCGGCCCCACCGGCGTGGGCAAGACCGAGATCGCGCGGCGCCTGGCGCGCCTGGCGGACGCGCCCTTCATCAAGGTCGAGGCCACCAAGTTCACCGAGGTGGGCTATGTGGGCAAGGACGTCGACTCCATCATCCGCGACCTGGCGGAGATCGCCGTCAAGCAGACGCGCGTGGCTGAAATGCGCAAGGTGCGTACCCGTGCCGAGGACCACGCCGAGGACCGCATCCTGGAGGTGCTCCTGCCCGGTACCCACGGCGCCGAGGACAACCCCACGCGACAGGCCTTTCGCAAGAAGCTGCGCGAGGGACAGCTCGATGACAAGGAGATCGAGATCGACCTGGCCGACAACCGCCCGCCCCTGGAAATCATGGGTCCTTCCGGCATGGAGGACATGGCGGAACAACTGCGTGGCGTGTTCAGCCAGTTCGGTGGGGGCAAGCGCAAGACCCGCAAGCTGCGAATCCGCGAGGCCCTGCAGCTGCTGGTCGACGAGGAAGCCGCCAAGCTCGTGAACGAGGACGAGATCAAGGCCCAGGCGATCCACAACGCCGAACAGAACGGCATCGTCTTCATCGACGAGATCGACAAGGTCTGCTCCCGCAGCGAGGGCAGCGGCACCGCCGAGGTCTCGCGCCAGGGTGTGCAGCGTGACCTGCTGCCCCTGGTGGAAGGCACCACCGTGTCCACCAAGTACGGGCCGGTACGCACCGACCACATCCTGTTCATTGCGAGCGGCGCCTTCCACCTGGCCAAGCCCAGCGACCTGATTCCGGAGCTGCAGGGTCGGCTGCCGATACGGGTCGAACTCAAGTCGCTCTCGGTGCAGGACTTCGAGGCCATCCTCACCCAGACGCACGCCTGCCTGGTCACCCAGTACCAGGCGCTCCTGGCGACCGAGGGCGTGCGCCTGGACTTCACGCCCGAGGGCATCACCCGCCTGGCGGTCATCGCCTACGAGGTGAACGAACGCACCGAGAACATCGGCGCGCGCCGGCTGTCCACCGTGATGGAGCGTCTGCTGGACGACATCAGCTTTGATGCCACCCGCCTGGGGGGCCAGACCCTGACCCTCGATGCAGCCTACGTGGACGCCAGGCTCAAGGCCCTGAGCCTGGACGAGGACCTGTCGCGGTACATCCTCTGAGGCCCGGCCGCCGCAGGTCGGGTGTCACTGCGGCTGGGCTTGAGGTTTCACATTCACAGGCGCTGCTAAGTGCTTCATTTTGAACGGTTTTCATCTCGGAATTTGTCGGGAAAACCGTTCTAAGTCCTTGATTTCATTGAAAATTTTCCGCAAGTTGCCCCTTGCGTGCCTGAGTTTTCCTGATACAGTGGGAGGAAGTGCAATTTCGTGGGAAAAAATGCCTTCGACCCGGCATTTGACCCTGCGACCCCGGTCCATTCGTCCATCAGGAATCCAGCGGTGTTTCAAGGCGCCTCGTCCGTCAGTCTCGACAGCAAGGGAAGGCTCTCCGTGCCGACCCGGCATCGTGACGTGCTGGCCGCCACCGCGGGCAACCAGGTCACGGTGACCCGGCACCCGCACGGGTGCCTCATGATCTTTCCGCGTCCGGAGTGGGAGAAGTTCCGTGAACGCATCGCGGCCCTGCCCATGTCCGCCCAATGGTGGAAGCGGATCTTCCTGGGCAACGCGATGGACATGGAGCTCGATGGCACGGGGCGCGTCCTGATCTCGCCCGAGCTGCGCACGGCGGCCGGCATCGAGCGCGAGACCATCCTCCTGGGCATGGGCAACCATTTCGAACTCTGGGACAAGGCCACCTACGAGGCCAAGGAGTCCGAGGCGATGGCCGGCGACATGCCCGACGTGTTCAAGGACTTCTCTTTCTGACGGCGCAGGCGGTGGATAACGCATGGACACACACCACCGTCCTGTTGAGAGAAGCGGTTGCAGCGCTCGTCACCAGGCCGGAAGGACTTTATGTGGATGCGACCTTCGGCCGCGGCGGCCACTCGCGCGCCATCCTCTCGCAGCTGTCCCCCCAGGGCCGGCTGGTCGCCTTCGACAAGGACCCCGAAGCCGTGGCCGAGGCGGGCCGCATCCAGGATGCACGCCTGTCCATCCGGCACGAGGGCTTTCGCCACATCGGCGAGCTCCAGGCAGGATCCGTCAGCGGCGTGCTGATGGACCTCGGTGTCAGCTCCCCCCAGATCGACAACCCCGTACGGGGTTTTTCCTTTCGCCACGACGGCCCCCTGGACATGCGCATGGACACCACGCGCGGCCAGAGCGCGGCCCAGTGGCTGGCAACGGCCGAAGTCGGCCAGATCGCGCAGGTGATTCG
>JACCDP010088552.1_pt1 | contig 34329 bp, 32 predicted proteins | sample 7445841 | NCBI WGS metagenome assembly JACCDP01 (sample SAMN15323441, study PRJNA562643) | freshwater metagenome | isolation source: river surface water | place: USA:Blue River Watershed | collected 2017-08-17 | reverse complement strand
CTTTTGCGAAATCTCTCGCTCTGGCATTAAACATTACGCTTATTGAAACCAATCACATGCAGGCTCATGTGCTGGCCCACTTCATTGAAACAGCACAGGAAGTAAAACCAGTACCCGCTTTTCCTTTTTTATGCCTTACAGTAAGTGGCGGGCATACACAGATTGTAAGGGTAAACGATTATTTAAATATGCAGGTGTTGGGTGAAACCACTGATGATGCTGTTGGTGAGGCCTTTGATAAAGCAGCTAAAATATTAGGTCTTCCCTACCCCGGAGGGCCTTTGATAGATAAGCTGGCTAAAACCGGAAACCCTCACGCCTTTTCATTCCCCAAACCCCGTGTACCTGCTTATGATTATAGTTTTAGTGGTATTAAAACGGCTTTTTTAAATTTTATTCAAAACAATGTTCAGAAAAACCCGGATTTTGTAAAAGAGCACCTCAACTCCATTTGTGCTTCTTATCAGCATCACCTGATAGCCGTATTGCTGGAAAAACTTATAACAGCGTCCAACAACACAGGAATTAAAGAAATTGCTATTGCCGGAGGGGTTTCTGCTAATGCTGGTTTAAGGCAAAGCCTTAAAGATCATGCCCTGGAGCATCACTGGAATATATACATCCCAGCTTTTGAATATTGTACGGATAATGCAGCTATGATTGCACAAACTGCCTATTATAAATACCTGAATCAACAATTTTGTTCCTTAACAGAAGTGCCTTCAGCCCGATATAGCATTGAAAATGCGGGGTAAACACCATTCTATGAGTTGAAATTGTTACAACATTAATGCATAATTGTATTTTGGAAAGGTTTAGATTTTCTCAGTAAATCACTGATGTGAATCCTAATACAAACTTTGTACCCCCGATCCGCTCCATGTAACTGGGAAATATACTATTCTAAGTACCTTCGTTTTTTAGGATTATTCCCTACCTGCCGGATGAATAATCCTGCAGGCTTTGATTAATCCAACAAATGCGGAATGTCTCACGAATAAAATAATTATCTTTGATAACTTCTATCAATCGAAGGATACCATTGTAATATGTATATTGCATTTGAGGAAAGAAAAATAAATTTCCAATTTTTAAAATAAGGAATTGGTTAAAGCCCGAAGCAGTATCAACAATGCCTAAGTTATAATCGAAATCTATGAACCTTAAACGAATAAACTATATTGAAAAATTAATTAATTGGATTCATGAAAAAACTAACGAAAAACAATTTCTTATATTTTCAAGTATACTTGTTGGTGTAAGCGCTGGAATTGCTGCTGTTATTCTGAAACTTTTTGTTTTCTTTATCCGGGAAAATTTAGTTGAGGAGTATCTCTTAACGATTGATTTTAAGTACATTTATTTAACGTTACCGATTTTTGGAATAGGTATTACCGTAATCATCATTAAGTATATTTTTAAAGGCGATATAAACAGAGGGAATACGGCCATCCTTTTTTCAATAGCAAAAAAGAGCAGCTACCTTCCATTTCACCAGATGTACTCACATGTAATAACGAGTGGATTAACCGTTGGTTTTGGAGGCTCAGCGGGTTTAGAGTCTCCAATTGTAAGTACTGGCTCGGCTATTGGTTCAAACTTTGCCAAAACCTATAAATTAGGCTATAAGGAAAGAACCCTATTGTTAGCAGCTGGGGTATCTGGAGGTATTGCAGGAGCCTTTAATGCCCCAATAGCAGGTGTATTATTTGCGTTAGAAGTTATTTTAGTTGACATTTCTATAAGTGCATTTATCCCATTATTAATTGCCGCTGCCTCCGGTGCATTGCTTTCAAAAATTATCTTAAACGAAAGTAGTTTATTGTTTTTTAAACTTAAACAACCATTTGACTACCACAATACTCCCTTTTATGTTTTACTTGGTTTATTAGCAGGATTGGTTTCATTGTATTATGTAAATTTTTTTGATAAAGTAGAATCTAAATTCTCCAAAATTAAGTCTAAGTTTAATAAGTGGCTAATTGGTGGATTATGCCTGGCATTACTTTATGCAGTTTTTCCATCTTTATTTGGTGAAGGGTACAACAGCATAAAAGATTTAGCTGAGCTCAATGAAAAACAATTATTTAAAAATAGTTTGTTGCAATCTTTGATTACAGATCAATGGGTACTTTTAATTTTTATTACTTTAACAATGTTATTAAAAGTGTTTGCTGTTGGTATAACGCTTGGAAGTGGTGGTAATGGTGGTAATTTTGCTCCATCGCTGTTTGTGGGAGCTTACATGGGTTTCGTGTTTTCATTTTTTCTTAGCCTTTTGGGGTTTCCACATATTCCGGCAAGTAATTTTACCATCGTTGCAATGGCGGGTATTTTAAGCGGTGTATTTCATGCCCCATTAACTGGTATATTTCTAATTGCAGAAATTACAGGGGGCTATGATTTGATTATTCCGCTAATGATTGTATCTGCCATTAGCTATATTATTGTTAAGTATTTTCACCCTGAGTCACTTGATGTAAAAAAACTTAAAGAAAAAGGAGCATTTCTTTCTGATAATAAGGATACCAGCATTTTAAGCAAAATTGATGTTCGGGCTTTAATTGAAACTAACTTTACTCCTATTCATTTTAAAGCAACTCTTCGGGACATTATTGAAAAGATAAAGCAAAGCAAAAATAATACATTTCCGGTTGTAAAAAAGAACAACAAGCTGTTAGGCATAATTCATCTAGATAATATACGGGAGGAAATGTTTAATTCAGAATTGTATGATAAAGTTACAGCAAAAGAGGTAATGCGAAAACCATCCATGATGATAGAATTAAATGAAGATATTTTTAGTATTATGAAAAAATTTGAAGAATCAGGTCAATGGAATTTACCAGTAGTTGAAGAAGGTATTTATATCGGCTTTCTATCCAAAACAACAATATTAGACAAATACAGGAGCCAACTGCTTGCAACCTTGTGATGCCCAGTAATGCAGTTTCCTGCATTAACGTTAAATTCTTTATTGTTCTTTAACATGAACAATATTATAAAGCTGATTTAGGTTTTAATGAAAGCCGTAGAGTTGTATACCCAAAAATCCCTGCCGTTAAAGAAGAAATCAAGATTACTAATTTCACGTTGTTTATTATTGTTTTGCTGTCAAAAGCAAGTAAAGTAATGAAAATAGACATTGTAAAACCAATACCTCCCAAAAGGCCTACTCCAAATATATTTTTCCAGTTAAGTTCTTTCGATAAACTACAAATGCCCGTCGACACCGTTATAAACGACAAAATAAAAATTCCCACAGGTTTTCCAACAATTAACCCTATGGCAACACCTAAACTATAGCTTTCGGTGAGTGTTTTGCAAATGTCACCACTAAAAATTATGGCAGTGTTGGCCAATGCAAAAACAGGTAAAATAAAAAAGGCAACAGGTTTATGTAAAAAGTGTTGCAATATGTATGAAGTAGATTTTTCATCTCCATTACCAAAAGGTATAGCAAACGCTAATAATACACCTGTAATAGTGGCGTGAATACCTGAATGCAACATAAAATACCACATTCCAATACCGCCAATTATATAAGGAATTAGGTTTCTAACTTTAATCTTATTGAAAACTAACAGCAAGGCAAATATTCCAAGTGCAATAAATAAATTTGTCCAGGCAATTGTTTTAGTATAAAAAATGGCAATTATAATAATTGCACCTAAGTCATCTATCACTGCAAGGGCTGTCAAAAAAATTTTCAATGAAGCTGGTACCCTGTCACCTAATAAAGATAATATTCCTATTGCAAATGCAATATCGGTTGCCATTGGTATACCGGCACCAGATTGAGTTATTGTTCCATAATTAAAAATTAAATAAATACCAGCAGGTACAATAATTCCTCCCAGGGCACCAAAAATCGGCAATAATGCATCTTTTAAATTGGCGAGCTCACCAATGTATATTTCCCTTTCCAACTCTAACCCAATGAGTAAAAAGAAAATAGTCATTAATGCCTCGTTTATCCAATGCTCTGTTGTCATGCCAAAAAAACTCGACTGTAATAATTCGTGATAGTTTGAACCAATATTGGAATTGGCGATTATCAGTGATAATAGTGTACAAATAATTAAAATGAGTCCGCCAGCCTTTTCACTTTCAAAAAAATCTTTAAATAATTTAGTTAATTTCATTTGTAAATAATTTGTTTGGTTTATTGTCAAAATGGTGCTGAGCCTGCCAAAGCATGGAATACCCTGTCTTCCCGCAACCTGGCTCAAATGTGTGTTACACATTTCCCTCATTTGTGTTGGTGTTTGGGCAAACATGGTTATTCCATATGACAAGTACGCAATAAGTTAACTATATTCCAAAAGTATTTGCCAGATTATTAGCCAAAGCAAGTTGATGATTGCAGATCAATAGGGAAAGTTCAGTAAAGTGAAAATTGAATAAAGACTGAACCATGAAAGGTAAAAAATTGAGACGAACACTTATGGATAACTCAGCACCTTGCCTTCTCTCCAGGTATTAACGGCTTTAAACCAGCTTTCCTTCAGTGAGGTGTTTCTTTGCAGTACGTACTCTTCAGTGGTATGCAGGCCTTGCTTAATAAAATTAAATACGATGTAGTCTGGTGTTCCTTCTTTACCAAAAACCCAGGTTTCATTTTTTCCAGAACGATACACTTTTGTAGGTACTCCAAAAACAATGTAAATCATGCCCCTGTCGGTTTTCCATCCTTCTTCCAGGTTGGTAAATAAGAGATTGCACTGCTCTACCCTGGAGTAATAGTGTTTAATGAGCAAGGCCGCTCTTCCTTCATCACCGGCAACTTGCTTCCAGAAATTGTCGATAGCCATTTTCAAATCTCCTTCACCCAGTATTTGTTCGTATTCTTCCTGTTTTAAGATGTAGCGGGTACTGTAGATCATTTGTTGATGAGAATAAATTTTGTCAATACCTGCCCCCTTCGAAACATGAATAGAAACCGGTAGTTTATTTTTACCACTGCCAATTAAATAAGCACCTGCCTGTTGCGGAGTAAACTGATATTGATTTTCGTGAATAGCATTGATTGTAAATACCGAGTCTTTTATTTTTTTAGTACTTAGGGATGTTTCTGAAAAAGGAGGAAGTGGAAACTGACCAGAAGAGGGAAGATAACTGATGATTAATTTAGGGAGCTTGAACCTGCTGCACTCCATATAAATAGGACTCCCCAGGGTAACGTTTCGTTTAAATATGACACTACTGTCTGCTCTTTTGAACAAATAATCCTGCTCATGGGGAAGAGAATCTTTCTGCAGCATCATTTGTTCATGTACTTCTTTCTTTTTGTTATAATCACGCAGGGTAATTTCTAAACGCTTAGCCGGGCCTTTAGTTAAAGTTACATTCAGGTACCCTTCAATTTTTTCTGCTTTCAGTTCTTTCCTACTGTCGGCTATGTATACTGAACCGGTATCGAGGTAACTTTTTCTTTCAGCAGATAAATTACTGTGTATTCTGTATGAAATTCTAAGGGAAGATTTGTAAGTGGAAGCACTGGCCATACGCTGGTACAGCACCTGCGTATTATCAATAGAATAATACAACCTGCTGGTATGGGCATTGATGTGGTAAATTTTATATTCTACTTTCAAAGCCGGATTTTCAGCTTTGTAACTGTATTCGTAAGGGTTTAGGCTATGCCTTTGATGTGAACAGGAAGTAGTAAGTAAAAGAGGGATGAGAACAACTATATACCGATTGATGAAATCAAGTCTGGAAGATGGCATAGCCCTCCACTTTTTTATGGAAAAAAACAGGTATTTGCAATCAGCCATCATGTAATGATGTTCACTTCTCTTTCCAAATCTACACCAAATTTATCTTTAACGCTAGCTAATACCTGCTGAGAAAGCTCATAAATTTCAGAACCTGTAGCTTCTCCGTAATTTACCAATACTAATGCCTGTTGTACATGAACACCTGTGTTGCCTATTGTTTTCCCTTTCCAGCCACAGTTTTCGATGAGCCAGCCTGCGGCCAGTTTCATGTTTTTATTTTCAAGTGGGTATGCTACAATGTCCTTATATTGCTGTTTCAATTGTTCGAATTGCGCCAGGGAAATCTCAGGGTTTTTGAAAAAGCTACCGGCATTTCCCAGTTTTTCGGGATCTGGTAATTTACTGCTTCGAATACGTATTACAGCCTCGCTGATATGTTTTATGCTCAGCTCCTTTACACCCATGCTTTCCAGCTCCTTTTCTATAGCTCCGTAACTGGTATTGAATCTTGGCTTTTTATACAACCTGAAGGTAACAGCGGTAATGAGGTACCTGTTTTTTAATTGCCGTTTAAATACGCTTTCCCGGTAACCGAAGGAACATGCTTCTTTACTGAATGTAACCTGTTCCCCGTTTTCCAGGTCGATGGCTTCCAGTTCATGAAACACGTCTTTGATTTCTACCCCGTAAGCTCCTATGTTTTGCATGGGACTTGCTCCCACACAACCTGGTATCAGGGAAAGGTTCTCTAATCCTGCATAACCTTGCTGAATGCACCACAGCACAAACTGGTGCCAGGTTTCTCCTGCTCCGGCCTTCACATAATAGTACTCGGTATCTTCAGTCAGCAATTTTTTTCCCGGGATATTGTTCTTTATTATTAATCCGTTGAAATTAGTGGTAAACAATACATTGCTTCCTCCGCCTAAAATCATTCGTTGCTGCTGTTGGTATAATTTGTGTTCCCGTAGTTCCTGAAAAGCTGCTTCGCTGTGTATAGCTGTATAGTATCTTGCACTTGCCTTAATGTGAAAGGTATTCAGTAATTGCAGGTCTTTATTTTCTTCAATGGTTACCATCCGGTTTCATAAAAAATGAATATATCTATAGGTTTAGTGGGGTTAAAATTAATCGAAAAGTTAAGGCCTTTAAAATTTTTGACCGGAATATATCCACAATGCTTTATTCAAATCTTGCCTCAGGAGTTTAAAACCTGAACTGCAATTTTACATTGAGCTGACGATTGGTAAGGTAATTAGGCACAGCATATTGCTTGTTTTCAAAATCCTTTAGCCAGGTATAGGAAACTACGTTATTCACAGAGAGTAAATTCAACACCTCAGCACTCAGCCAGGCCGAACGTATAAACCTGAAGTTTTGTTTACCCTGCTGAAATCTTTCTTCTTTCAGCACCTGATAGGAAAAACCTACGTCCACCCTTCTGTAAAACGGAAAGCGCTGGTTCTCACCGAATGGGTACTTTTTATGATTGGGTATCCAAAAAGGTAAACCACTTCCAAAAATCAGGTTCAGGTGCATTTTGCAATCGGGTACCTTGGGCAGGTAATCCTGAAAAAATAAATTAAAGGTAACCAATTGGTCAGTCGGGCGCGGAATATAGCCTCCTGGTTTTAGTGCTGTATCCGTTACCAGTACATTACTCATTCCATATTTTACCTCTTGTCCGTCTGAATTAAGGTAAACATTATAATATTCGTTTGAAATTTTTTCACGAATGGTCATAACACTCATGCTGGCCCAGGATTCTACCCCCTTAATAAATTCTCCGTTTAGTCTTACATCTATACCCGTAGCATATCCTTTAGCATTATTGTTGGCAAAATAGCGTATGCGAACATTGTCTATTTCATAAGGCACCAGCTCATTCATTTGCTTAAAGTACAGGGCAGTGATAAACTTAAAGGGTCTTTTCCACATGCTAAAGTTTAAGTCGCCGGAAACAACGTAGTGTACCGATTGCTGGGCTTTCAGGTTCGTATTCACATTCCCTTTCAGGTCGCGCATTTCGCGGTAAAAAGGAGGCTGATAATAGAAGCCACAGGAGGCTTTAAATACCCAGTTGTATTTCCAGTTAGGCTGGTAAGCCAGTGTAGCTCTGGGACTAATCACGTTCTGATTGTTTAATGTCCAGTAATTAGTTCTTACACCTGCTGTTAAAGTGAGGTGAGCGGTATCCTGGTATTCTTTTAAGTAAACATATTCACCATAAGCCATTATTCTTTCTGAGGAGAGGTGAATGTTTGTTTTTAAAACATCCCTGAGCTCTACCAGATTGGGGCTTAATTGTGGTATGGAATATCCGGCAGAGTCTACATAATTCCACTCACCCAATTTGTCATTTATTTCTTCATGCTGTACCCGAACACCCCAGAGCCATTCGTTTCTGTGTTCTGTAGTGAGTTTTCCTTTATGCTCCAGGTTAAGTACGGTGGCATCTAAGTAATTTCTTCCGTTATTGATAAATGTTCCGATACCTTTGTTGTAGGCTACACTTCCGAAGTTATCATTACCAAAATCATTGTTCAGCTGATTAATGTAAAACTGGCCCTGTACGGTAAATGTTTCGCTTTCCTGTGTGTTAAATGCTGAGCTGATTAGTTTCAGTTGTAATTTTGGATTGGGCTTATAAGTGGCGGATACAGCGCCAAACATGGTGTTGAAATTACTGACTTCCTGCCCGTCGAAATACACTTTAAATTGCAGGGCTTCGTTAAATGTACCGAATACTGTTTCTCTGGTTTCCGGTGTAACGAGGTATTTATTACCGCTAAAATGGCTTAAACATTCCAGGGTAAATTCGGGGCTGATATTAAACGAGAGCAAACTTTGTATATCGTAAAAACGGGGCATATATTCGCCTTTGGTATCCAGGTTTTTTAAGAGGTATTGATTGGATTTGTAACGCGAGCCGATTTGCCAGGACAGTAGTTTGTTCTTAGAAATTCCCTCTAATTGAAGGCTTCCACCTAACAAGCTTCCGGAAATGTTTCCTCCAAATGAGCGGGGTTTCTTGTATGTTATATCCAAAACACTGGAAAGTTTATCGCCATATTTTGCTTCGAAGCCTCCGGCAGAAAACACCATATTGGAAACCATGTCTGGATTAGCAAAACTTAATCCTTCCTGCTGCCCGCTCCTGATAAGGAAGGGGCGGTATACCTCAATATCGTTCACATAAACCAGGTTTTCATCAAAGTTTCCACCCCTCACCGAATAAGAGGTACTGAGTTCGTTGCTGCTTTGCACACCGAGTCCCTGTGCCAGGATTAAGCGGCTGATGTCTGCATTGGCACCGGGTAGCCTGAAATACTCTTTAGGTTGTATATAAATGTTTTCGGTGTGCCTGTTTTTTTCATAGGTTATATCAACGGCTGAAAGTTCATTTTTAAAAACCAGTTCTACCCTTATTTTTCTAAGCTCATTGGCATTTAGTTTGAAATTTATTTTTTGCTCCTCAAAACTGGGATTCTTAAAAACCAATTGTGTCTCTTTTTCTGCAGTAATAATGATGCTGAAATGCCCGCTGGTATCTGCAAGGGTGTAATTATTTGCGCTGCCTGCTTCAAATACATATACCAAAGGCACAGGAAGTCCTTCTTTGTCTGTTACCACCCCTTGCACCGTGGCTGTTTGTGCGAGGGTCAATACCGGTAATAATAACAATACAACAAAACTGAAGCTGCGGGGTAAAAATCTGTACCTGATTTTTTTCACTATTCCTGAACGGGATTAAAAAAGATATATTGTATGTTTATTCAATTCAAATTAACATTCATTGAATTTGTTTGATATGCGCCCTTTTTAGCCCCCCTATAACTAACGCACCCGTTAATTTTTTCATTGCAACTTTGTTCTGCAACAAATACCCTTTCTGGCTAAAAAAATTCATCTTATCATTTCCTGAAAAATTTAAGCTACTCTTACTTTTCTCTTTTCTGATATAACTTAGATTTTTGAAGCCCTAATTTATTAAAAAAATGAGTAAATGAAGTATGCAACACCCCCAATCCGTATTTTACGCTCCTGGAGAAGTTGATGGAAGAGGCTTCTTTAAAATACTTGGTGGGGCAGGTTATTTCAGCAATTTCAAAGCCTTCATAAAAAATCTGAGAAATCATTTGGTTATCAAATACAAAATCATCGCTGTTGGCTTCATAATTTATAGCATTAAGTACCTCTGCCGTAAAGGCACGATAACCGGTATGGTACTCGGATAGCTTTTGATTGAGTAAAATATTCTGACTCAGGGTTAAAATGCGGTTAAAAAAGTACTTGTAGAGTGGCATTCCTCCTTTGAGCGCCCCTTTACCTAAAATCCTGGAACCAAATACCACCGGATATAAACCAGAGGCAATGAGGTGAGCCATGGAAGCTATTAATTTTGGAGTATACTGGTAATCGGGATGCAGCATAATCACTATGTCCGCTCCCAGCTCCAGCGCCTTATTATAACAGGTTTTCTGGTTACCGCCATAGCCTTTGTTTTTTTCATGACGGATCACGTGTTTTATGCCTATCAGTTTGCCTATTTCCGAGGTGTTATCGCGGCTAAAATCATCTACCAGTACCACATCGTCCACCAAATCAAAGGGAATTTCGTCATACGTTTGCTTCAGGGTGAGTGAAGCATTATATGCTGGAAGTACAACTATAATTTTCTTTCCGTTAATCATAAATAAAACTGCAAAAATAACAAAGTTTAATAAATGCCTGAAACTGCCAATATCCTATACACTTATTATTACCCCGAAGCCTATATTTTAGGCCCCTTAAGCCAACTTCGTGTAAGCATTGTACTGCTTGTCCTGCAACAATGTGAAACAAGTTTCACCTCATCCGGTTCCAACACCCGCCATCCGTTAAAAAGTTCAAAATAAGAAATATTCAGTCATTCCTCAATTAATTTTAACTTTGCACACGGGTGGAAGTAATGCCCCCAAACTTAATTGAGCTGAATGAAAATTTTACACCTCTTTTTAATTAAACGTTATATACCACCTTTTCTGGCTACTTTGTTTATTGCCGTATTTGTGTTTTTCATGGTATTTATGTTTACCTATATTGATGAGATTGCGGGTAAAGGAGTAGATTCCTGGACACTGACCAAATTATTCTCCTATACCTTTCTTACTTTTATTCCCAATTCCATGCCCTTAGCCATATTGTTATCGTCGATTATGACATTTGGTAACCTGGGCGAAAATTATGAGCTGGCGGCTTTAAAATCTACCGGACTTTCCCTGCTCTCGATCATGAAACCCCTGCTGGTATTTAATATTATACTGGCCTTGTTTTGCTACCTGTTTAGTAATTATACCATGCCCTACCTCCATCTGAAAAGCGGCAGGCTGTTGTATGATGTGAGGGAAGCTAAGCCTACACTGAACATTAAGGAAAGTATTTTTTATAATGGCATTGAGGGCTATAGCATTCGGGTTGGAAAAAAAGAAAAAGACGGCAAAACTATTCGGAACATAACCATTTACGATCATACAGAAAAAAAAGGAAATCTGATTCAGATGTATGCCGATTCGGGGAGGCTGGAGATGTCGCCAGGGCGTGATTTAATGAAGATGACCCTTTTTAATGGACGGAGGTACCAGCAGGTGTTAAGTGACCCCTCTCACTACCGTACACGCCCCATTATGAATGTGGCCTTTAAGGAACAATTGGTATGTTTTGATCTGAGTAGTTTTAAAATGCGCAATACCAGTGAAGACCTGTTTAAAAATAATGCCGAAATGATGAACCTGGCTCAACTTGGCGATGCTATTGATACCGTAGGTGTACAAAGAAAAAAAATCAATGGCCACATTGTTCAGCAATTCAGGCAATTTTTTAATGTAAATGCAGTAAAAAAAACCAATAAGGCCGACTCCCTCAACATGGGCGAGCAACCCATACAACAATTTGTACTTGGCTTAGAAACTTATAAACGTGCTTTATTGGTAGAAAATGCCTTAAGTATTGCCAACAGTGCTAAAACCTTTCTGGAAGGTAAAAGCGATGAAGAAGAGAGTAAAATAAAAGAAAATGCCCGCTACACCACCAACTGGCACATAAAATTTACTTTACCGGTTGCCTGCTTAGTGCTGTTTTTTGTGGGTGCGCCTTTGGGCGCTATCGTTCGTAAAGGCGGATTTGGTATGCCGGTGGTTATTTCCATTTTATTATTTATTATTTATCATTCTATTTCTTTCTCTTGCCAGAAAATGGTATTGCAAAATAAAATGGAAGCATTTCCCGGCATGTGGGTGGGTACCATTGTTTTTCTTCCTATCGGTATCTGGCTTTCCATAAAGGCTTCCCGCGATTCATCCGTTTTTGATATTTCCAACTATTTTCAATTTCTAAAAAAAGTGACCAAATCAGGCAACCCAACTGGTAAATGAAAATCCTGCAATTATGCAATAAAGCCCCATTTCCGGCCAATGATGGCAGCTCTATAGCTATTTACAACATGAGTTGCGGTTTATTAGAAAACCAGGCCGAACTGTATTTATTCACCATCAATACCCTAAAACATTTTAAACCAGATGAGAATGTTCCGGAAGCATTTAAAAAAAAGTGTCATTACCGCTCTGTTTTCAGGGATACCGGAGTAAAACCAATTGGGGCCTTTCTCAATTTATTCAGTGAGCAGTCTTATTTTGTAAGCCGTTTTTATTTGGAGGAATTTGCGCAGCAACTCAGGCAATTGCTCCGGGAGGTATCGTTTGATATCATTCACCTGGAAGGTGTTTTTATAGGTTGCTACCTGCCTGTAATCCGTCAATACAGTCAGGCAAAAGTTGTTGTAAGAACCCATAACATTGAGCATTTAATTTGGGAGCGTTACTTAGCCAATGAAAGCCATCCTGTAAAAAAATGGTACATAAAGCTACAAAACAAGCGTTTGAAGAAGTTTGAACTGGATATTTTAGCTAAATCAGATGCTATAGTACCTATTACTGAATTTGATCGAAGTTATTTGGAAGGGCTGGGAATAAAAACCAGTTACTTAGTTTCGCCCACAGGAATAAATTTAACAAATTATATACAAAGGCCGGAACAGGAGGAAAAGTATAGTGTATTTCACTTTGGATCAATGGATTGGCTACCAAACAGGGAAGCTGTTGATTGGTTTTTGCAAGAAGTTTGGGACAAATATTTTCATGAAAGCAATCAATTTACTTTATATATTGCAGGAAGAAATATGCCCCCACATATACAACATACCCAATTACCTGGTGTTAAGGTTATAACTGAAGTTGAAAGTCAGATAGACTTTTACAATTCCAAAGCCATTATGATTGTTCCGCTACTTTCAGGAAGTGGAATGCGGATTAAAATATTAGAAGGCATGGCCATGGGAAAGCCTATTATAGCCACTTCTATTGGTGCAGAAGGAATTCCGGCAGAGCATAACAAAAACATCATCATTGCCAATACCGCCGGAGAATTTGCACAAGCCATCAAAAACCTGGCAAGTGATAACGAATTTAAGTCTGTTATTCAAAAAAATGCACGTATATTCATTTCACAATACTTTAACAACCAGTTACTGACGAAAGAATTATTAAGCTTTTATACTCAATTAATTTCTGATTAATGTATAATATCGCGATCATATTATTGGTACTGGCTCTGGCAGCAATCTTGCATTCTTATTTATTTTACCCGGTTTTTCTATTTCTTACTACTAATTCTTCCAAACAACAAAACAAACTAACCTATGCCTCTGCAGATGAACTGCCCGAAGTAGCTATTTTAGTTGCAGCCTATAACGAAGAAAAAGTAATCGCTCAAAAAATAGAAAGTACCTTTAACAGCACTTATCCTTTATACAAAATTACCCTTTACATTGGTTCAGATGCTTCTTCCGACCAAACGAATGAGATCATTAAGAAATATGCGCTTCAGTACCCGCAAATAAAATTAGTTGAATTTCCAGGCCGTACCGGCAAATCAGGAATCATTAACCAATTAGCAGAACGGGCAGCCAGCGAAATTTTTATCCTCACCGATGCCAATGTTATTTTTCAGCCCGGGACCATTTTTCAATTGGTTAAACATTTTAAAAACCCGGAAATAAAACAGGTTGCTGCCAATATTGTAAAAGTTTCGCCAAACGATGAAGGTATAGCTGCCCAGGAAAAAAACTACATTGGTTTAGAAAATAAAATAAAATACTTTGAAAGCGCCAGGTGGAATATTGTAATTGGTGCCGAAGGCGGAGCCTATGCCATCAGGAGGGAATATTATGCCCCAGTTCCCGATAAATTTTTCATGGATGATTTCTATATTACCATGAATGTGCTGGAAAGAAAAGGAAAAATACTGTTTGAAAAAGAAGCCGTATGCACCGAGGATGTACCCACGCAGGCGCAGGAAGAATTTAAAAGAAAAGTGCGCATTTCCATTGGAAACTTCCAGAACCTGAACCGGTATAAAATGCTGTTATTTCCTTTTTGGAAAGGTACCGGGTTTGCCTTTTTATCACATAAAGTACTGCGTTGGTTCACTCCGTTTTTTATTATCTGTTCCTTTTTGTTCTGTGTATTTCTCTCATTGCACTTGCCCGTGTTTAAGCCACTTTTACTCATTTACCTCTTCTTTTTCCTGAGCCCGGTAATAGACAGAAGCTTTGCGAAAATGGGCATGCACATTCCTGTCTTAAAATACATCTCACACTTCTTTTTGATGAATTTTGCACTATTGACAGGTTTTTACAAGTATATTTCAGGTGTGGACAGTAATGTATGGGAACCTACTAAACGTAACACCAGCCCTTGATTATGGGTTTCTCTTTATATCCTGAAAAGCCTGGTTTACCGAACTTATCATGAAAAGCGTGTGACTTGATTTTGAGTAACTGAGCGGTTGCTATAAATTACAAATCATTTCTTAGTTTTACTATTCAGCTTTTTTTCATCTGCATCCCGAATTCATATACCACATCGAGCTTCCGGCCATAAAATCGGCCAATACCTATTATTTTACCACTGCAAAAGGCCTGCGCTATGAAGTGCGGTTTGGAAGAAAAGCAAAAAACACCTTATATGCCTTCATTGTTTTTGGAGTATTAAACGGTGATTCTGAAGGCGAGGAGTATGTGAGTACCAACAATGGAGATGTGTTCAGGGTGATGAATACCATTGCCGAAATTGTGCGGATATTCATGAAAGAACACCCTAAAATGATGGCCTATGAATTTAACGCCATAGCTAATGCCCATGAAATGTCAAAAAGCATCAACTCCCGTATGCTGCTGTATAAAAGATTTCTCCCAAAAATTTTCGACAGTAGCTGGACGTTTAACATTAACGGAAGCAATGCCCTGGTAGAAAGAAAATTTTCCTAAAAAGAAAAGACTATAAATGACTGTAAATCGCCTGCATTTTTATAACTTTATTCACTTGTTTCAGCAAAAGGTAACTGAAATATAAATTTTTACTAATGCCAAAATGCTTTTGAGCTTATAAACATGCTTAGTGTAGATCTGTCGGAAAAATACCATATACCATTACAGGGTCTGGCCAATGAAAACCTTTTACTGAGGGGAAGCTGGATTGTTTTAGTAAATGCCACCCGTATTCCCCCGCATATTGGCATGATCTTTAACGGTAAGTATTTTTCACTCAACATCAACGGACAGGAGCTGGATGTAAATATTTTTGCTTTACTCCGTAGAATTGAGCTGCAGAAAATAAAAAGTGTATTCGTTGAATTAAAACCACATCCGGTATTTAGCTTAGATTACCTGCAGCAGCATTTTCAGCAAAGCATCTTAAAACACCCTAAAGTAAGTGGCAGTGAAGCCACCTGCTTCACCCCGGTTAAAGAATATTTCTCGGAAAATTACGCACTACCTGCTCAGAAAATGGAATACCTGTACCAGTTATTTCCTTTATTGTATGAACAAGAGGTGATTAACAGTTCCTTTGCTTTACATTTAACAGCGGAAGACCTGTTGCCGGAAATGGTATTCCCGCTTCCGGTATACAACAAAAAAAACATTGAAGATAAATTAAAATCACTGCCCAAGCGTTCCTGAAATGGTATCACTAAAAGGAGAACAGGTCTTATTAAGGCCACTGGAACAGGAAGACCTGGATTTTTTGTACCAGCTCGAAAACAATACGGCTACCTGGAAAGTAAGCAATACCCTTAGTCCCTACTCCCGTTTTGCACTGGAACAATACCTGCAATCCATAGAAGATATATTTGTAAACAAACAATTACGCTTAGTCATTGTACAGCACACTACATATAAGGCCATTGGTTGTATAGATTTGTTTGATTTTGATCCCCATCATCAACGGGCCGGCATTGGCATTTATGTTGAAGAAGCATTCCGTAACCAGGGAATAGCCACAGAAGCCCTTCAGTTATTGATTAATTACTGCTTTCAGGTGCTTTTGCTGCACCAGGTTTACTGTAATGTGGGAGTTAACAACCAGCAAAGCCTGAAACTATTTGAACAGGCTGGTTTCAGTAAATGCGGACTTAAAAAAAACTGGATCAGAACAGGTCCATCTACCTTTGAAGACGAGTGGACCCTTCAGCTTATACAACCAGAAGAATAAAAGTGAAGTCTGCACTCCTTAAATACCTGCCCTTATGGCTTTCCCTGTTGCTGCTGATCCTGAATATTTCCTGCGATAGTGGTAATACACCCCAGCATCATAGCAATGCTAAAAAAGACAGCCTTGTTTACCTTAACCATGCAGATACTGCTAAATACGTAGGCATGCAGGTATGCAGAAACTGCCACCAGGAAATTTACAACAGCTTTATTAAAACGGGCATGGGCCAGTCTATTGATATTGCCAGCATGCAGAAATCGGCTGCCGTTTTTTCGAAGAGTAGTTTTTACGATGCCGCTTCTGGATATAATTACAAAGCCTATTGGGAAAAGGAACAGTTGTTTTTTAAAGAATGGAAAAACAAAGGTGCCGACACCACTTACCGGAGAGTTGAAAAAGCCGATTACATCATAGGTTCAGGGCAACACACTAATTCCCACCTGCAACTTGTTAACGGTTACCTTTTTCAAATGCCCATGACCTTTTATACCCAAAAAGGAGAATGGCATTTACCTCCTGGCTTCGAGAACAACCACAACAGCCGCTTTTCGCGCAAAATAGGACTCGAGTGCATGAGCTGCCACAACTCCTTTCCTGATTTTGTATTAGGCTCGGAAAACAAATACAAGGCCGTACCTAATGGAATTGGCTGTGAACGTTGCCATGGCCCGGGAAGTATACATGTTCAACAACGCAGCACAGGCTCACGCATTGATACTTCGCGCTATATAGACTATTCCATTGTAAACCCTGCCAAATTGCCTATTGATCTGCAATTTGATATTTGCCAGCGTTGTCACCTTCAGGGAAACGCGGTATTAAAAGAAGGTAAATCTTTTCTGGACTTTAAACCCGGGCAAAAACTCAGCGATTATTTCTCCGTTTTTTTACCCAAATACAAACATGCGGAAGATGAATTTATCATGGCTTCACATGCCGATCGATTAAAGCAAAGTGCCTGCTTTATAAAATCATTGAAAAAAAATGAACAGCAAGCGGCAAACAATTTACGTCCGTATAAATCTGCGCTTACCTGCGTTACCTGCCATAACCCACACCTGAGTGTAAAAGCAACAAAATTGACACATTTTAACAATACCTGCAGGTCTTGCCATGGTGTAAGTGTTGAAAGTATTTGCACAGAAAAATCTGTTTCAAAGCCGGGAGCCTTTTCATCCGCCAACTGTGTATCTTGTCACATGCCCAATTCTGGTTCTACAGACATCCCACACGTTACGGTGCATGACCATTATATCCGTAAGCCGCTTAACAAAAAAGAAAAAGCCCAAATAAAAGAATTTCTTGGCTTATATGCCATCAATGAAACAAAGCCCGACTCGCTTACCAAAGCCCTGGCCTATATCAATCAATACGAAAAATTTGAGCTTAAAGCCTTTTACTTAGACTCTGCACAAAAGTACATCTCACTGAATAGTTTAGCCAACATAAAAAAGAACCTGCATGCCTGGGTGCAGCTCTACTTTTTAAAGGGTCAATATCAGCAAGTGGTACAATTAGCAGGGCGTTGTGGCACGGAAGAATTACTTCAAAGCTATTTGACAAAAAAAAGCTATAACAACCAGCATGCCTGGACTTGTTACCGCATTGCTGAAGCCTATACTAGTACCGGAGATATTACCTCCGCTTTAAAATTTTTATCAAGGGCGTATCAGTTAGCACCATACACTCCTGAATTTATGGATAAACTGGCGGGGGCTTATGCAGATGCCGGAAAATATACCGAGGCCAGAAAATATTATGAAATGGCCTTACAGGAGCAAGCCCGTTACGTGCCGGCCATCACCAACTTGGGGTATTTATGTTTACTGGAAGGTAAACTTACGGAGGCTGAGCACTGGTATAAAAAAGGCTTGCAGCTCGATCCCGACGATGAGGCCTTGTTACTGAACCTGGCGGGATTATATAATTACCAACAAGACTTTGCTGCTTCCAAAAAAATACTGCAACAAATCCTCAAACGCAACCCTGCTCATAGCCAGGCCAAATTAATATTGCAGCAGCTGGGTGGTAAATAGGGAAAGGTAAGTTGGTTTTTTTCCCCCAAATACCACAGCATCAGATTATTTTAAAAGAATTTACACTTTTTCGAAAATTTATGTACTTTTCGAATCAATCCAGGCAACTACAATCATGATCAGATCATATCACTTTTGGCTAAAGTCGGCCATAACATTCCAATTCTTAACCGGTTCTATTCACCTGCTTAGTTTTTTAAACAAGCCCGAGCCAAAAAATGAAAGCGAAAAGCAATTACTCGACTTAATGTCGAATTACCAGTTTGATTTAGGAGGTGGTTTTCTCCGCTCCATGGAGGATTTAATGAACTCATTCGGTATTACCTATACTTTATTTCTCTTTTTTTCAGGAATGATAAATACCTTTCTTCTTAAAAGCAATATCCCTCTAAAAATAATGAAAGGTGTAGTATTGATTAATTTCTTCACTTACCTGATTTTCTTTATCACCATGTGTATGCTCACCTTTCTTCCACCCATCATTTGCAGTGGATTGATTTTATTCCTGTTGTTGCTTGCCTTCCTGAAAATAAACAGCGCTACCGCTAAACATCAACTATAACTATGAAGCGGTACATCCTGTTTTTTTTATGTTGTTATTGGAAAAGAGCTTTTGTTTTTCGCAATCAGTGTCAGTATTTTCAATGATTGACAGTAGCCGAAGGGAAATGTGCAGGCTCATACGAAACAGAGCTTTCTTATAAAAAGAGGTTAAAGTAACCTTATTTGAATTGTTCAAGAGATTTGGTTTAAAAAGGAATTGATATATTATTGGGAACTATTTTAATCATGAAAAACTTACTCAAAAACTTCTTCTACCCAACAGTTGATGTTTATCGCTATGAGGAAAAAAAAGAAATAATTATTTCCCAAATAGCAGGCCTCTTTAACAACAGCAATCATTTCTTTTCTGAAAAAGGCTTAAGGGGTGAATTTACATCAAGTGATACCTTTGAAATTAGCCCTGTTACCATTGCTTTCGGCAGTAAACAATTAAGCGCTCATTTAACAGGTAAAATAACTTATGCCAGCGGTATTACCGAAATAACCACCCACATCCGAACGAGTCGTATTCTTTATTTATGGTTTTTTATCAGTTTGGTTTATGGAATCTTTGGAATATTCCATGGCATTCAAACCTATTCACTATCCCTATTGTTTATAGCCATTACAATATTAGCAGTTGGCCCGGTTGTCGCCCTGAAAATTGCTAATTTCCAGGTTCATCTTTTGAAAAGCAGGTTTCTCCGTGAGACTTCCCGCCTTTGCGGGATTAGTAGCCCCCTGCCTCAATAGCGGTAAGGTACGTAGCTTATATCATTTAGTCGAATTGCGCATTAAATTCCCTGGCAAACAATTATCTCAGCCTTTCGTAAGTGTAGCCTTGAATTGATAAGGGCAAAGTTATAAAGCTGTTCAACTAGCAAATTCTTTGTAACATTATACCTGGTGTGACCGTCATATTCAATAAATACATATTATGCATACCAATAAGAACCTGCCATTAAAAATGGGCTTAAGTTATGGAGCCGCTTTAGGTGTAGTAGTGATTAGCCTGGGTATCATCAGGTACCAAACAGGCATGATACTTAGAGGCGATCAAACACTTAGTTATGTTTACTGGGTGATTTTTACAATAACTATTTTTTTTGCCGTTTTTCGTTTTAAAAGACGAAATCCCTTATTTTTTTCATTGAGTAAAACCCTGCTTATCGGGCTATTTGCCGGACTTGTAAGCGGAACCATGTATACCCTGTACATTGTTATACTAAACCATTATATTGATCCTGAACTTCCTTCTAAACTAATTCAGATGAACGAACAGGCACTTGTTACAGAAAATTCTGAAATATCCAATAAAGAATTGGCAGATTCATTCAACCCAATGAAAATGAGTACAGCATTAAGGGGTTTTATTTACACCATGGTATGTATGGCTTTTGGTATCGTTCATGCTTTCATGAGTACCATTATTGCGAAGAGACTCAAATTCCTGTAACCTGTAAAGTTAGGCGTATTAATACTCAACCCACTACTCTACCAGCGAATCTTTGGTGAGCAGCATATCATCAATTAGTTTAATTACAAATTCTAATTGTTCTTCTTTGTTGAGTTCTGAATTATCCAGCACTACTGCATCTTTTGCCTGTATCAGCGGGCTTTCCTTACGGTGAGTATCGTCGTAATCACGCTCCAGTAAATTTCTTTTTACTTCATCGTATTCAATGTATTGTCCTTTACTTCTCAACTCATCCATTCTTCTCAGGGTTCTTACATCGGTATCAGCCGTCATAAATATTTTTAACTCCGCATCCGGAAAAACATGAGAACCAATATCTCTTCCATCCATCACTACCCCTTTATGCTGGCCTAATTTACGCTGTATACGTACCACAAACTCCCTGATTTCTTTAATGGCACTTATTTTACTTACATTGTCTGCTACCTCCATGGTTCGTATTTCCTTTTCCACATTCTCCCCGTTGAGCAAGCTCTCGGAAGATTTGCTCTGTGCATTAAACCTGAAATCAAGATCAATTTTAGCAAGGCAATTAATTATTTCCTGTTTGTCAAATTTTTGGTTCCTGATCAACCCATTCCGTAAGGCATACAGGGTAATACAGCGGTACATGGCACCTGAATCAATATAGGTGTAATTGAGTTTAACTGCAAGGGCTTTGGCTATGGTACTTTTCCCACATGAAGAATACCCGTCTATGGCAATGGTTATTTTACTCATACAATTATTAAGATACAAAGTATTTTCTTCATTATTAACCGGATCAACTAATTTATCTATGGCTGAGTTCATACTGCTTTAACGGGATTTATTTCTATTCGGAAAAAAAATCGTGTGCATATCGTTATACCGCTTCAGGTACACCTGAAACATCTTTTTTTGCTGATGTTTTCTTAAGGATGAAAACTCTTTATACAAAGCCTGATCCCTTGTTAACAATTCTTTAAAATTTTCAAGGTCATAGTCAATAATCTCACCGGTATAAAAATCAAAAATAAACTGACGGGTTTCATGGGCCTTTACCTGTGTAGGCGGCATGGGAATACCCATTGGGTTATTGACGTAGTTCACTGCATTAGGTGCTGTTCTCAGCACATCTATTACAGCAATAAAACGCGATAAATTGGCGAATACCGGAATACGGCAAAAATTGGAATAATACTTTAAGTACAGCGTGTTATTCTGACAATAGCCCCATAAACTATCTGTTTTTAAGGTACTATCCTTCCCATTGTACACAAAGGTTATTTCTTCCTGGTCTTCCAGTGTTTTTGTTATAAACTCCAGCTGATCGCGGTTTTCTTTAGACTTTATCGCATGTTTGGGAATGGGATTATTTTCCCTGAACGCAGAGTAACTTAAGTAAATGCCTTCATTTAATCTAAAATTCTTAGTAAAAGGAATAGAATCGTTCTGCGCATAAACAGTTAAACTCAGCCAGCAGAAGAATATGAAGTAAAACCTTCCCATTGCCATACTTACAAATATGATAATTTTTTCTGGCAAAGCCTATCTTTTTGCATTTTATACACTCAAACCGGCTCAATTTTAATCAACAACTTAATCTAAAGCAAATCAATTTGTTAAAATAAAAAGTCAGATCCTCATGAAAAATTAAAAGCTCTATCCGGTTTTCCTGAATATGTTTATAGGCTTGTTGATGGTTGAAGTCCTTACTTACTCATACAATTGCTGATAAAAAATTTACACCCCCATACCATGAAATTTACCCGGCTAATAATCGATCTCCAATCCTAATTTATTTTTCAATTCCAGGAGCAGGGGATTTTTATTTTTCAGGGCTTCAAATTTTTCTACCGGAGTATAAGCCTTTTTATGAGTTGTATCAGTGGCTTCAGTCAGTTCAAGGCTAAGGGCATTATTCTTTAGCTCATTTCTTAAAAAATCGAGCATTTCCTGTTTATAGGTTTGGAAGGTTTCTTTCTGCGCCTCATTTTCTATCCAAATCACCACCTTCGTGCTTTCCTTGAGTTGAGCCGGTTTTGCGGTGAGTGTTGAATAAATCTGTCGGCTGCCGGCGGCTAATTTCTGGTTAGCAAATGTTGTAATGGCCTGCAGTAAGCCTTCTTCCGAAACATCTTCGTTCATTATTACCACAGGTATGGAAGCAGATACCTCTTTCTGCGTTGCTTCTTTCTCTGGTGTAACTGGGGCAGTAACCCTGTTGAGGCTAAAACCTACTTTAAGGTCTAAGTCTTTAAACGAGGTTACGGGACGTTGAGTTGTTTTTACTACGGTTTCGGCTGCAGGTGAAGAAAAGGAAGTTGCGGGTGTTGTATTTTTTTGTGCCGGCTGAGGAACTAACTCATCTTTTTTTTTTCTCCATCAAGTGATGGAGCGTTCAGGTAACAAATTTGCATGAGGGCTATTTCTACCTGCAGGCGCTGGTTTTTGGCTGATTTATAACTGATGTCGCAGCGGTTTAATATCCCTAAAGCCTTCAGCAGAAAAGGCATGGTACAAACCTGAGCCTGTTGTTGGTACTTATCTCTGATGTTCTGACTTACCTCGAGTAACTGAACCGTAAGCTGATCTTTACACATGAGTAAATTCCGGAAGTGTTCTCCCAGACCCACAATAAAGTTATGCCCGTCGAATCCATTTTTCAGGATCTCATCAAAAAACAACATCACCTCTGGCAGGCGTTGATGCTGCAATGAATCGGTTATTTTAAAATAATAATCGTAATCGAGTACATGCAGGTTTTCTACTACCGCCTTATAGCTGAGGTGGTTCCCTGCAAAACTCACCATCTGGTCAAAGATACTGCAGGCATCCCTTAAGCCTCCGTCGGCCTTTTGGGCAATGATGTGCAGGGCATCGGGTTCTGCAGTAATATGTTCTGTTTTGGCAATGTAAGCTAAGTGATCGGCAATGTCTTCCGTTTTAATTCGGTTAAAATCAAAAATCTGACAACGCGATAAAATAGTAGGAAGAATTTTATGTTTTTCCGTGGTGGCTAAAATAAAGATGGCGTGACGGGGCGGCTCTTCCAGGGTTTTCAGAAAAGCATTAAAAGCGGAAGCAGACAACATGTGCACCTCGTCAATGATATACACTTTATATTGCCCTAATTGCGGGGCAAAGCGCACCTGATCCACCAGGTTTCGGATATCGTCTACGGAGTTGTTAGAGGCCGCATCCAGCTCGTGCACATTCAGGGAAGCGCCGCTATTAAAGGAAAGGCAGGATTCGCAGGTATCACAGGCTTCTGCCTCTGCGGTAAGATTAAAACAATTGATGGTTTTAGCCAGAATACGTGCACAGGTGGTTTTACCAACTCCTCTGGGTCCGCAAAACAAAAAAGCCTGAGCCAGGTGATTGTTTTGAAGTGCATTTTTAAGGGTATTGGTAATGTGCTGCTGCCCCACTACCGTTCTAAAGGTTTGCGGGCGGTACTTTCTGGCCGATACAATAAACTTTTCCATACCTCTTCTCCGCACGAATTTAAGCCTAAATTAGCTGAGATAAAAACCTTTTAACCCGTTAATAGTTTTTATTTTATTAACGTTTTGTGGAAAAGTTTTTAATTTACCTTTGGTGGTCAAAAAAATAATTCGCGTAAACCTCATGACTTGTTCTTCCCTTTCAACAAATATGCTTCTGATCAGGCAGAACAGGAGAACAATCACCGCTATGCATACCAGAAAAAGTCCTGTGCTTTTATTCCTCACCAGAAAGCCCGGTATTCTAAAAAAATCAGGTTGGCTGTTGTTGTTAGGTATGAGCTTTTTTTCCCTGCAGGCACAAAGAACTTTCTCTATTAAGGGCCAGGTAATGGAAGACGATAGCCTTACTCCTGTTCCATTTACCTACGTGATTAATACCCATACGGGCAATGGCTGTATGAGTGATTTTAACGGTAATTTCATGGTACAAGGCACTAATCAGGACACCCTTATCTTCTCCTACCTGGGTTATATTAAAAAAAAATTACTGATTAGCCTCATTAAAAACAGCAATGATTCCTGTAAAGAAAGTATTAAAGTAATTATGCGGAAATCGGTGATAGACCTCAATACCTTTGATGTGATAGCTTTTAAAATTAAACCCTACGAAAGGGATTACATGAACCGTATCATAAACCGCCCTAAAACAACCGGTGTTAACGCTTTATCGAGTCCTATTACGGCTTTATACGATCAGTTTAGCAAGAAAGGAAGGGAAAATAGAAAACTAGCCGAAATATTTGAACAACTCTTTATACAGGAACAGGTAGCACAGAAATTAAACCCACAAATACTTACTGAACTTACCGGCGATGCGGATATTGATTTTGAACGCTTCCGGAAATTCTGTTATTCCCTCAGTGACCAATACATCCTTAACCACGAAGGCTACGAGCTGTATGAAGCGGTTATGCAGTGTTACCGCAGGTGGAAAAGAGAAAAGAAATAAATTAATTATAAATATGTAAGGCATTACCATCAAAACTGGTGCGGTAGGCTTTGAGCGGATAGACCGATGGTCCCTGAATAACGCCGCCATAATTCACATAATACTTAGAGCCGCATACACTGTCCACTGCAGTTATATTATCATTTAACACCTTTATAAAAGCTTTAGGGTTGTTTTCTCCATCGTGAGGACAAGTTCTGTCAAAAGCCACAAAATCTGTCTGCGAATTACGGTAAATAACAATGCCGCGCTCCCCTCCCTCTTTGTACGTCCACCCGCCAATAGTGTTTAAAGGGAAAAATTCTGGCGTGTTAACATAAATATAAAGGTTTACGTAAACACTGCTGGTATTAGGGTTATTGGAATTATTTTCTGCCTTTTTCCTGCAAAAACCAAATATTCCAATAATGAACAGGAAAGTACAGAAACAGATAAGTTTTTTTAACGCTGATTGAACTATCATTGTATAAAATTAAACAATTACTTTTGTATAGTAAACATACAGCTTTCATTATGCCGGAAAACAATCCACCCAAAAGGTTTAACCCCTTTATGCCGCTGATTATGGCTGCTTTACTCATTGCCGGAGTATTTATTGGCACCAAACTTAATTTTGGGTCAAAAAGTGTGGTATTTATACCTGGTTCACACGGCAGCGATGGAAAATTAGAGAAAGTACTGGATTTTATTGAGCGGAATTATGTAGATACCATAGACCGACAGCAGCTGGAAGACAAGACCCTTACGGCCATGCTCAACAGCCTTGACCCCCACTCCGGCTACATAGAAGCCAAAGAATTGCAACAGGTTAATGAGCCGCTGCAAGGCAATTTTGAGGGCATTGGCATTGAATTTAATATCCTCAACGACACCATCAGCGTAGTTACTCCCATCAATGGAGGCCCTTCGGAAAAGGCCGGAATTATTGCCGGTGATAAAATTATTTCGGTAGATGAAAAAAAGGTGGCCGGCATAAAAATTAACAATAAAATGGTGTTTGAAAAACTAAGGGGGAAGCATGGAACCAAAGTAAAACTGGCTGTAAAACGTAACGGCAACCCTCAATTGCTCGATTTCGTGATTACCCGTGACGAAATTCCTATTTACAGTGTAGACATTGCCTATATGCTGAATACCAATACCGGGTACATTAAAATCAGTCGTTTTGCGGCCAACACCTTCCAGGAATACCTGAATGCCTTTAAACAACTCAGTAAAAAAGGCATGCAAAAATTAGTAATAGACCTGAGGGGCAATGGTGGAGGCTATTTGAATGCAGCCGTTGATTTAGCGGATGAATTTTTGAGCAAGGGCATGGAAATAGTTTATACGCAAGGAAAAGCCAGTCCTAAAAAACAATATACGGCTACCGATAAAGGAGGTTTTGAAAATGCCACCCTGGTTATTTTATTAGATGAGGGCTCTGCCTCGGCCAGCGAAATTCTGGCCGGTGCTATTCAGGACAATGACCGCGGTATATTAATAGGCCGTCGTTCCTTTGGAAAAGGACTGGTGCAGGAACAATTAGAACTTCCTGACGGCTCTGCCCTGAGACTCACTACTGCCCGTTATTATACCCCATCGGGAAGGTGCATTCAAAAACCTTATACCAACGGAAACGATGCCTATTTTAACGAAGAGTATGAGCGCTACAGCAATGGTGAACTCTTACATGCCGATAGCGTTAAAGTAACCGACAGCCTGAAATACCATACCGTTGGCGGTAAAGTAGTATATGGCGGCGGCGGAGTTACTCCTGATATTTTTGTTCCTATGGACACTTCCTTTCGCAGCACCTGGCTCACGAAGGTTTCCTACACCGGATTAATTACCGAGTTTGCCTACGAATACGTGGATAAAAACCGTGCTGCCTTAAAAAAATACGGTAGCGGCGAACAGTTCATGAAACAATTTAACCTGAACCAGGCTACCATAGATCAGTTTATCAGTTATAGCCAAAAAAAGGAAATAAAAGGAACAGACAGGGAAATAAAAAAATCGCAAAATTACCTTAGCCTGCAACTGAAAGCCCTTATAGGCCGCAATTTGTATGGCAATGAAGTATATTACCCGGTTCTTCATACAGGAGACAAAACAGTGCAAACGGCTATAGAAGCCCTAAGCCGGGTAAAGTAAAACAACAGATGGACTAATAATTCAAAACTAAGTATTACCTTCGGCTTACATTAATTAATAACCTTTAAATAAATAAACTATGGCTTTTGAACTACCTGCGTTACCATACGCTACCAATGCTTTAGAACCACACATCGATACCAAAACCATGGAAATTCATCATGGTAAACACCATCAGGCATACGTTACCAACCTGAACAATGCCATTGCCGGTACCGATGCTGAGAAATTAACCATTGAAGACATTTGTAAAAATATTTCTAAATACCCTGCTGCTGTGCGCAACAACGGAGGGGGGCATTATAACCATTCCCTTTTCTGGAAAATATTAGGCCCTAATGCAGGTGGCGCTCCAGGCGGAGAATTAGCTGCTGCTATCGACAGTGCTTTTGGGTCTTTGGATAACCTTAAAACCCAAATGAATACTGCCGGTACTACCCGTTTTGGATCTGGCTGGGCCTGGCTAATTGTTCAACATGGAAAATTAGTGGTATGCTCTACTCCTAACCAGGATAACCCATTAATGGATGTGGCTGAAGTAAAAGGAACTCCAATTTTAGGAATAGATGTTTGGGAACACGCTTATTACCTGCATTATCAAAACCGCAGGCCAGATTATTTAGGTGCTATCTGGAATGTGATTAACTGGAATCAGGTTGCTGAAAACTTAAAAAACGCTAAATAACCTTACCTGAAACACAGCACCGTTTATGCAGGAAGAAGCTTATCTTCTGCGCCGGTGCTGTGTTTTTTTTATACCCATGAAAACTGCTCCGGTCATTTTTCTTTTTGTGATATATGTTATCATCCATTGCCCGGCTTCTCTTGCAGCTCAAAACAAACACATCAACAACCGTATTCTTCAGCACTGCCTGGAACCTGTAACTGTACCCGAATTAAAAAGAAATCCGGCTTTCCTGAATATTAAAAACAAAAAAGGAAAATACAGCCTCAACCCTATGGTGTACCTTTCTTCGGGATTAATCTATTTTTATCAGCGCTTTGTTTCCGAACACTTTCAGTCTAACTGCACCTATGAAATAACCTGTTCTGAGTACACCAAAAAATGTATTTCACGATACGGATTAATTAAAGGCACTTTATTGGGCGTACATCAACTCAACAACTGTTTTGTTACCGCTAAAGATGATTACTGCCGGATCAGCATTTCCAACAACTTCAAAATCATCAACAGCCTTGAAGACTGTCATTAGTCATATCAGCCTGATCCTGTTTATTGTTCATTGCTCTATCTGTATTTCACCTGTTGTTGCGCAAATTAATAAAAATTTTATTGGGCACTTAGGGCGTAACCAGCTACAAACCGAGCACCAGTACTATTTATTTCAAACACCATTAGTACAAAACGATACACTGAACTATTACAAAGCCTTGTATTATTTAACTTACCCCAACGATAGTTTATTTTTAACTCATGTACAAACTGCAGGGCAACTTGCCTTTGAAGACAGTTGTTTGTTGTTCACGGCCAGCATTAACTTTCTCTATAACTGGAAAACAAAACAGGAAAACTGGTTTAGGCTCCTGCAGGAAAAAAAAGATCTGCCGAAAAGCATACAACTCCTGCAACAAACATTTAAAGCTGCTCAAGATCCTTTAAACACAAAACCTTTGGCATTACCCGATAACCTGCGTTATGACTTTAGCCGCTATCAAAAAGTCTGCGCTAAAAAACCCTTACTGGCGGCAGGCTTGTCTGCATTGGTTCCCGGACTGGGGCAACTGTACATCGGTAAAAAAAAATCATTTGTCTTTACCTTTTTTAGTCAACTAATAGTTGCCGCCCAAAGCTATGAAAGTGTAAAACACTTAGGATATAAAAACGCCTTCAGCATCATTAACCTGGGCGTATGGTCGGTATTCTATTTGTCAACTATATACGGAAGCTATGCGGATACCTATAAAATAAGAAACGAGCTTAAACAACAATACTTAAAACATGCGTCGGAATATTATCCTGCTGCTGCTCCTTGCACACTCTATTAAAGGCTTTAGCCAGGTAAGGGAGCAGTTGTTGCTGGAAAAAGAATTGCAATATTTCACTACAGCGGATGATTCGGTGAAAAGCCTTATTGCCCTGGAAAAATTTAGTCTATACCTGTCAGACACCAACCTACAGGTTAATGCGTTAAAAGACCTGGAGCGGATAAACGGCCAGTACCTGCGTCCGCAGGAACGTTCTTCCTTTTACTGGAATGCCTCCCTGTACACCTACCTGTTGGGGGAATACCGAAAGGCCCATTATTACATAGAAAAATACAACTTCAGTTCCGGCGACAGCAGTGTCACCTGCACCCTCTTAAACCTGTTGGTACAGGCTCCGTACGACACTACGGCCATTGGCGTACTATTGAAACAAGCAGAAAAAAACTACCCCAACCATCCCCTGCAATGCCTCCATTGCCTCATAGGCCTGCAACAAGCACCAAGAGCCCCTTCATGGCCCTTATACCTATCTGCACTTATACCGGGTTCGGGACTCATTCAGCAAAAATACTATGGCAAAGGCATCAGCAGCCTGTTTTTTCATGCGGCTACAGCCGGCTTTATATACCTATGCCTTCAGCAACAATTGTACATCAATGCCCTTAACTGGGGCTTATCCTTAGGAATAAAATTCTACAGCGGCAACTTGCGTTTAACACAAAAGGCTATAGCGGCCAATAGCCTGAACAAACAGAACCAGGAAAAAGAACAATGCAGAAAAAAAATGCAGGAGCTCTTGCTGTCCTATCCGCTCAACTTTAAATCATTGCCGCATTAAGAATATTATCGGATAAAAGGCTTGTTAAGCGTATGATCTATTATGCTACGTTGTGAAAAGGAACAGGCTTTGGTGGATTGAAGATTGTGGAATTTGTAAAAGAAGAAGTGGCTTTGCTTGGAGTGAAATTTCAGGTAATTAATCTGAATTTTTGTTCTGTAATTTTATTGCAAATTGTAAATTAGCGGATGAAAAGTTAAATAGTAGTGATTGATTGTTGGTACAAATAAATGAAAGAAATAAAAATTACTAAAAGGGCTTTCATAAGCATTTCAACTATAGATAAATAAAGGTGTTGCGTTTTTCGTTCTATTTTAGGAAATAAACGTAATACGTTTATACAGGTGTTAGTGGCAATTTGGAAATACCATATAGAATAATATACTTTTAATTAGAAAGAAATTCATTAATAGATTTATGTTTACATTACCAACACCACCTACAGACAATTTATATAAATTTATTTCAATTTTTGGATTAATAATTTCTATTGCTTCATTTATCTATGTAGAAACAAAATCCATAGAAATTGCAAATGAAACTTATAATGCAAACAAATTAAAATTTGAAACACAAGTAGAAAAACAAAAAATAGAATCCTTTAGAAATGAAATAGAAAAAAATATATTAGATTATTATTCTGTAGCTAATATTAAAGCTAAACCAATTATAAACGATTCAATAATAGTTTGGACAAAAACACTGACAGGAGATGAAAATTTGGTTAGTCAAAGTTCAAATATTTCAAAACAATTTGTTGAATATGAACTTAAAAAAGCAGAGTTTGCAAAAAAAGAAAATGAATATGATACTATTGAAAAAGTTAACGAGCTAAATATTTCAGAACAAGAAAAATTATTTGAATGGTTAGACATATTGCTTCCAATAGGCATACTATTAACATTTGTAGGATTTTTGCTATGGTATTTCAAATCTCAAAAATTACAAGATTATATCTTACAAGAGCAATACATGGCACTTAAGAAAACTACTTTCTGTCAGAGCTGTGGAATCAAATTAGAAAGAGATGCCAAATATATAACTCTAACTGAAGATCAGAAAAAAACTACAGAATACTGTAGTGCTTGTTATATTGATGGAGAATTTGTTGAACCAAATCTTACATTGGAACAAATGAAAACTAAAATTTCAAAAAGAGCGAAAGAATTAGGATATTCAAAACTTGCAATTTATTTTTATTTGAAACAGATTAATGAATTAGGTAGATGGAGAACAAAGTTTACATGGAAATAAAACTGCCACTAACACGCGCTTTACGAAATTGCTGTCTCTATTTATTTTCTTGGGCTACAGCAACTTCGTAAAGCACTAACCGTAATAGGTAACTAGCCGGACATCGACGATGAAAAAAATATTATCAACAATAATAGCCTTCTTCCTTCTAACAAATTGTTCCGACACAGACAAAAGCATTGACGCTATGGCAAAAGAAAAAACAATCAACATCAGCGACACTAATTTATGGACAGCAATAAACATTAAATCATGGGACAAGACTCCTGCAATTAGCGGCAGACTTGCTACGGAAAAAGATGTGAAAAGTGGTTTAGCTGTTTATTACATTAACAGTAATGGTGTCGACCATGCACCGTATGAAATTCTATTGCCAAAATTAGCTTACTTAACCGACGCTGAGACAAAAAAAGAAGAGTTAGTTGTTGTAATTCAAATTGAGGCCACACCTAAAGACACCGTTGCAGGTTACAGAAACATCGACGGCGGAAATGGAGCTTGTTTACTTCACGAGTTGAAGTTTTTAGATACAGAAGCTGTTAATGCCTTGGTTGGACAATAAGCTGTGTATAATTGATAACCTATGATAAACACTTTTTATGGACAATCAAATTGAGAAATTATTAAAAATGTTAAAGCTTTGGCTTGCAAAGAATGGTCTTGACGGTGATTTGTCTTTTTATACTATAGAAAAATGGCGGCAAAGAAAAGAACCATATCTTAATGAAGCCGAAATGGTAATTACAACAGAAGGGCAACTTAATTTTATTATTAATTATAATAATGGAGCCGAAATCCATGAAGAATTCGAAGAGCTATTAGAGTCTTTTGGTTATTACTATGAACTTGGCTATTCCTGGTCTTTAGGAATTTACAAAATTGACGAGGCAAAAAGGCAAAACATTAACCCTTCTTATTCTGAAAAGCTAAAAGATGAAAGATGGATCAAAAAAAGGGAATTGGTAAGAAACCGTGCAGGTAACCAGTGCGAAGATTGCGGAGCAATGGACAAAGGATTAGAAATACATCATTGTTATTATTTATACGGATACGAACCTTGGGAATATCCTACTGATTCATTAAGGTGTCTTTGCAAACCTTGCCACAAAACTCGAGATCCAATTGAAAAAAAACATCGAGGTCAATTAGCGCATCTAACACAAAACGAAGTTGAAACATTGAATACAATTTTTTCAAATGGCCTGTATTGGTATCCAAGAAAAGAATTATTTGACTTCATCAACAATATTGGTCACGACGAAGAACTTATGAAGAAATCATTGGACAATTTAATTCTCAAACGACGTAAGACGCATGATTAAGCTAAGTACGCCTAGCTACCTATAACAGCAAGCAATCGTAAGCGCCTTTTAACTATATTTGTTTTGAGAAGGCGCCTACGCCTGCTCGCCAAACGTTAGCAGTAAGTGTAATAGACGTAACAAAGAATTGGGTTACACACTAGTGTATAATTTAAGAGTGGAACAAAATGAAAAAGCCACAAATAAATTGCGGCTTTAAATTGAGACAGGCCGAGGAGTCGAACCTCACCACTCCCTAGTTAAATTTAGTTCTCTAAAAAACATTCGCACTCAAATACTTGTCGGCACAACCTGTCGAGAGGAATGGCCTGCCCACCAACGAGTGTTATCATACATCCCAAATTTGTTAAAAACCCTGATATTACCAAGTGAACGCAGATTTTGATTATTGTTTCTTTCACACTATTAATTTTAAGGTCATTAAAAATAAATTCAGACAGAAGCACAGTAGCAACTTCATGCGAATGCCAAGATTTCAAAAAACTAAACAAACCAAGATCTTAATATCTAGATTTAGGTTGTACTAATTTAAGTAATTTAGTTAAATTTGAGCTATGAGAAATGAGTTAAATGTAAATGCAAATATGCTGACTTGGGCTATAGCACGAGCAGGATATGAACTGCACGCGTTTACCACTAAATTTCCCAATGTTCAGAAATGGCTCGAAGGCAATAAAAAGCCAACCGTTAAGCAATTGGAAGAATTTTCCAAAAAAGTTCATTTGCCTTTTGGGTATTTATTCTTACCTGAACCACCTAAAGAGAAATTACCTATTCCTTTTTTTAGAAGTAATGGAACCCAAGCTGAAAACGTAAGTATCAATGTTTACGACACAATACTTCTCTTGCAACAAAGGCAAGATTGGTTAAAAGAGTATTTGAAAGACAATGACTTCACTCCTTTACCATTTGTTGGAAAATACAAAGGCAAAGACAACGTAAAAGCTATAGTTGAAGATATTAGAACAACCCTTAACATACCCGAAAATTGGGCGAGTAGTTTTAGAACATTTCAAGAAGCCCAAGATCATTTGATTGAGCATATTGAGGATAAAGGTATTATCACCGTTTTCAACGGTGTTGTTGAAAATAATGGGCATAGAAAAATTCCTGTAGATGATTGTAGGGGTTTTGTTTTGGTTGACAATATTGCTCCTTTCATGTTTATCAATAATGCGGACTGGAAATCTGCACAAACATTCACAATTGTGCATGAACTTGCGCATATCTGGACTGGTCATAGTGCTGGATTTGACTTCCGAAAGCTGCAACCTGCCGATGATCCAATTGAAAGACTATGTGATAAAGTCGCAGCTGAATTTCTAGTCCCTGAAATAACTTTCAACGAAGTATGGAATCATAACCCAACTATGAGTTACGCTGCTCGTTTTTTCAAAGTAAGTGAAATTGTTATTGCAAGAAGAGCACTAGATACAAGGAAAATAAGCAGGCAACAATTTTTTGATTTTTACGAAGAATATTCTAATAGAGAATTTGCAAAAAAAGAAAACCAAAGCTCTGGCGGGGACTTCTATGCTACAACAAAAAAAAGACTAAGTATTACTTTCGCTTCCCATATAAATAATGCAATAAAATCTGGTAATCTTCTCCATAGAGATGCATACAAACTCACAAGTTTAAAAGGCGACACTTTTCAAAATTTTTTTTCAAAACACTTTTAAACTACAATGGGCGTCTACGTATTGGATAGTAATTTTTTTATTGAAGCTCACAGAGTGAGTTATCCTTTAGATGTCGCATCAAGCTTTTGGTCAAAAGTTAAACAATTAGCTGAACAAGGAAGGATTGTAAGCATAGACAAAGTAAAGGCTGAATTGTATGATAAAAATGACGCTTTAGAAGAATGGTGTAAAGCGAATTTGCCTGAAGACTTCTTTAAGGAATCTTCTCATGTGATGCAAGCATATGGGCAAGTTTCAGCATGGGCGTATTCTCGAAATTCACATTACTTGCCTAAAGCAATTAATGAATTTTTAGACGCAGACGTAGCAGACGCTTTCTTGATAGCATATGCATTAGCTGAT
>JACCDP010359398.1_pt1 | contig 34336 bp, 37 predicted proteins | sample 7445841 | NCBI WGS metagenome assembly JACCDP01 (sample SAMN15323441, study PRJNA562643) | freshwater metagenome | isolation source: river surface water | place: USA:Blue River Watershed | collected 2017-08-17 | reverse complement strand
TTGACAATCTGCAAAACGACCTTGACTCCGATGAACGATACCCAAGCAACAATGTATGAACACCCTATGAACACCCTATGAACATTCTCTTTGACAACGGCCAGCCGACTGTCTTCACTACCTTCATTACCTTGGCGGCGATCTTCGCTGCTTTGCTAGTCCTACAAAACATCAAAAACCAATAAGCACATGACCGAAAAAGCCAGAATCACCCTGCCAGTATCCGTTGGCGATCTTGCCATTATCCTTGAAGCGATGGGCGCAGCTTGGGGCAGCGACATCCTCGCTCGTCAGGAAGGGAACTACATTGTAATCTTCAAGCCATGATTCCATACCAAGACCGTACCTTCTGCACTGCCTCTCAGTGCAGCAACTTCAAGACTTGCCACCGAGCCTTGACACAGGAAGTCATTGATCGTGCCGCTCGTTGGTGGGGAGGAGTCAACCCACCGATTGCTCGTTTTAGCGATCCAGAGTCTCTCCCATGCTACAAACCCAACACCAACACCCCATGAAAACCACACTGAAAAATATCCAGCGGCAAGGACTACTCAGCCACAGAGACACCACAAGGCTCCTCTCTAGCATCGGAAAGACCGACCTAGATGAACCGATTTCCATCCTAACCATTCTCGATGCCATCGGCCTAGGCGCTACCCTGTCGTGCCTTGATGTAGTCGAAGGCCATGAGCGTGAGAAGCGGCTGTTGGCTGTGGCGTTTGCTCGAAGGGTGCAACATTTGATGGAACCATGCTCAGTCGCGGCGCTGAACACAGCAGAGCGGTACGCCAGAGGCGAGGCGACCAAGGAGGAGATGAGGGCTGCGAAGTCTGCGGCACATTTTGTGGCATGGAATGCTGGTACTGCTGGTGCTGCGCAGGCCGCAGCGGTGGCTGTTGATGCCGATGCGTCGTGGGCTGCACGCCACGCCTACTATGCTTCCTCTGACCGCAAAGCCGAGAAGATTGAGCAGGAGAAAATCCTCCGTGAGATGCTTTCGGCCATCCCTGCTTAGTTCACATTCACCCCAACACCAACACCGAAAATGACCGATAACTGGCTACTTAGAGAATCTACAACTCGCGTCACCGACAACCGAACATGGTGGCGTGAAGAGTACGAGGAGTACCTTGCCAACAAGGACGCTTCCACCCTGAGCGATTACCTTGAACTCTATGCCCCGTCCAAGCCGATCCGCTGGTGGTGGGTGTACGCCAAGGTTGTTGACATTGTGAACATTGCTGCCCTTATTGTGTTCGCTTCGCTGGCTTATGTCATCATCAAGACAGCCAAACATATTTTCTGATGAACGAAGAACCTTCAAAACCAGACGACTCTTCCAACGAAGTCATTGCTCACTGCCTTCCTCGGCTGGCCGAACATTTCGAGGCAGGAGTCATCATTGTCTCCCGAACTAAGGAAGGAGGCGGCACCAAAACCGAACTGGAATTCGCTGCCTTCGGAAACCACTTTGCTCACCGTGGGATGCTCATGGAGATGCTCACCAGAATGGAGGAGGACGCATGAATCAGCACGAAGACGGACTCGTTGGACACCCCGACAGACCCACAAAGCAGCAGCTTAAAGACCTCAAGATGAAGCGATTGGAAAGAATCGTCAATCAGGGCTATACACTCAAGGTTGCCTACCGTATGGTTGGCGTCTCAAAAAGAACCTACGCAAGATGGAAGAAAGAACAATCACTTACCGATTCAACGAAGAAGACTGCCCTGTGAACCCACTCAAGGCGAGGAAGTGTTTTCTTCAAGCCATGGAGTTCTGGTCGCGGTTCGATCCTCGCCTCGTCTTTGTTGAGTCCGAGAAGAGCCGCCCGAATCTCACCTTCATCTGGGAACCTCATCCCAAGCATCCAGACAAGGTTGCTCGGTGCATCAATTCGGGAAAGAACCACTGGTTCCTCGCCTTTGATCCACGCAACAAATGGGCAGCAGGCCCGATCAAACGACTACTCGCTATTGGTGATTGCTTGCGCTTGATTGCTGCCCATGAGATCGGCCATGCGCTCGGACTGGTTCACTCGGATAGCACCGACAGCTTGATGTACCCAAACCCAATCAACTTGCGATTGGAAACCCGTGACAAACTCGCCTATGAAAGCAAACACGGTGCGAATCCCATTGTATAAGCTGACCGCAAAATGCGTGTACGGAACCACCGAAGAAGTCCGAACGGCCTTCAAGCGATTCATCCGTGAAGATGAAACCGAAGTCGAGAACAGCTACGGCTACACCTGCTTCCGCCACAACCACCCCGACAAGCGTTTGCTCTTCATTGGCTTGCGCTCCGATGACAAGCAGGGCGAGTGCATGAAGTCCATCTTTGTTCACGAACTCTACCACGCAGTCCAGTTCATTGCCCGTTCTGCGGGCATGGAGAAGGACGAAGAAGCCCTTGCGCTTCTCATCGGTTTCCTCCATCGTAAGCTCTACCCATTCAACTCATGAAAGATGCCTGCTACAACAAAGTCAAAGCTGCCTACAAAGTATTCCCGTCCGCCCGTGCCTCACAAGCAATCGCCAAATGCCGAAAGGAGAAAGGCGATGTTCGCAAAGGGGAAGCTGGTTCCAGCCTCAAACGCTGGGCTGATGAGAAGTGGGTTGACCAACGCACAGGAAAGCCCTGTGGCGCAGGCGGCAGCAACGAGTACTGCCGACCAACCAAACGAGTATCCAGCAAGACGCCAAAGACGGCTGGAGAAATGGGCCGAAAAGAGAAGGCAAGCAAAATTGCAGAGAAGAAGCGTGTCGGCATGGGGAGCAGAGTCAGTCCAATCAAAAGAAAATGATCTCCGCAATCAAAAGCTGGTTCTTCCGAAAGTATGTTCCAATTCGGGAACATCAAGCCGCACTGGAGCGCATTGCTCAACTTCAAAAAAGAATCGTTCAACTGAAGTCCGAGTACGAGTACGCAGTCAAACAACTCAGGTTCCCGTGACCCTTCGCCAACGCCTCAACGAAGTCCTCAACATGAGTTCACAGCAGATGCGACTCATGATTGGGGAAGCAACTTCCCAAGAGCTTCGCAGCATCAAGGCTGTTTTGAAGATGCTTTCCGAGGTCGAAGATGACTCTTTGCGTGAGCTTCAACACGCTTGCCGTTTGCTCGAACGCTGCGAGTGCGAGTCGCTTAAACCTGACATTCAAGCGTTTATGAAAAAATAAAGATTTTGTTGACGCGAGGTTTTCACTCGCTACAACTATTCCCGCCGCAAGGCACAAACATCAACACACAACACCAATGACAAACACCCTCGAAATCCCCTCCTGCGTCAACGCAGTCTCCCCAATCAGCACCGTCTCTGGTCGCTACGGCTTCATTCCAAGCAATGAAGTTATCAGCGCCTTTGACAAAGAAGGCTGGAAACTCACCCAAGCCTCCGCCGTCAAGGTTCGCAAGCCTGATCGTCAAGGATACCAGAAGCACCTGCTTCGCTTCGTCCACCACTCGCAGGCCCACATCAACACTGGTCACCGAATGGAAACCGTGTTCATCAACAGCCACGACAAGACCAGTGGCGTTGTTCTTGGAAGCGGAGTCTTCCGCTTTGTTTGCTCCAACGGCCTCATGGTCGCTGACAGCACGATCCAAGGATTCAAGCTCTACCACACGGGTCTGACCATGGATCGCGTCATCACCTGCGCCCACGACCTGCTCCAGCAGCAAGGCAAGGTGGCAGAAACCATTGACCGCTGGAAGGAAATCAAGCTGGATCGTGACCACTCCCTTGAGTTGGCACGGGCTGGTCTTGAGCTTCGCTGGGGCGCAGACCCAACCAAGTACCCGATCTCGGCAGAAGTCCTTCTGACTCCTCGCCGTCAAGACGATGTTGAGGACACCCTTTGGAATATCTTCAACCGCGTCCAAGAAAACACGATCAACGGAGGACTCCTTGACCGTACTCGCACACGCGACAACGGACGCAGCTTCCGTCTGACTCGGAACATCAAGTCCATCACAGCCAACCACGACATCAACATTGGCCTGTGGGACACCGCCAACGAACTCGCCCTCGCATACTAACTCATGACACCCCCAGAAAACAGCCCTCCCCGAACACTCTCCGAACAAGTTGAGTTCGCCTATTTGACCCTCCTCCGCCATGTGGAGGGTCTTCTAGGCGAGGTCACTGAAGCAATCGCTGACGGAGCCGACAGTGAGGAGATCAAGTATGTTCATACTACTCTCCTCAAGATGACTGCAAAGAACGCCAAACTGAAGCACAAGCTCTATATGCTTGCTGCTGAAAAAACCCCACGATAATGACAACAGAACAACAAGACCCCATCCAAGCCTCGATCAAACAAGCCACCAAGCTGCTCAACGAAACCAAACTTCGATTCCTCATTGTGATCGAGTGCGATGACGACACGAACGCCGAAGTGATTTCAAACATCCAAGACCACGACAGGTACATCCGATACCTTTTGGCGGCTACCAACATCGGAGACGAGCAATTCAACATCCAAGACTAACATGAGCGAAGCAATCAAGACGAAAGAAGAGATGAAAGAAGTTCACGCACTTTGCGAAGTCTTTCTAGATGCCATGCTGTCCAGTAGAATTGGTGCTATTATTATCACCACTGGTCTGAACAGCGACAATGGTTTGAATGTCGGAGTCCAGTCCAACTTGGGCGGGGCTTCCCTCACTCTCAAACTCCTCAAGGAGTGTGTCAGTAAGCTAGAGAATGACCTCTCGGCTCCATCCCAGTGATCTATGAACACCATCATCGCCATTGACCCCGGTGCCAGCGGAGGAATTGTCCACGGTCTTGCCCCCTACAAGGAGCCTGTTTCCGTGACCATGCCCGAAACTGTGCATGACTTGGCAGAAGTCTTGAGGAGTGCCTCTTTTGAGGGGCAAACTCACGCTTTTGTCGAGTTGGTCGGTGGCTATGCTGGTGGCGTAGGTGCGCCCGGCTCTGCCATGTTCAATTTTGGCCAGAACTTTGGCCAGATTCTCGGCATACTCGCGGCCTTCAAAATCCCCTTCACGCTTGTCAGGCCGCAGGCTTGGCAGAAAGCACTATCCCTCGGAACCTCAAAAGGATTGACCAAAACCGAATGGAAAAACAAACTCAAGGCGAAAGCCCAACAGCTTTACCCCAACAACAAAATCACACTGGCGACCTCGGATGCGTTTCTGATCTACCACGCCGCAGTAACAGGAGCCGTAAAGGAGTAAAGTTCTCTCCGATGAAGAAGTTCCGTTATGCGGAACAGCGGATTGACTACCACACCAAGAGTCTGATCGAAGCCAACAAAGCTGTCCTGAAGACTGTCCGCGAGAAGATGGCCAAGAAAGGAATCCGTCTTGTAAAGTTGGCCAGCCATACTGGTGTCAAGCTCCACACGATCACGAATTGGTTCTACAACGGAGGCATCCCTCCGCTCCAGACCATTGAAAAGATTTGGCACTTTCTTCGATGAAGCCAAGAGACTACCAAGCCCCGATCATTGAACGGCTCGGTCAAATCCTGACCCAGTATGGAGTTGCGCTCGACGCTTCCGATACTGGGGTTGGCAAGACCTACGCTGCCGCCTTTACCGCCAAGAGCCTTGGCTGGAAGGTCGCTGTGATCTGCCCCAAGGCCGTGATTCCATCGTGGAAGTCTGCGCTGGATGCGATTGGAGTCTCATACTTGTTCGTGACCAACATCGAAGCCATCAAGCACAAGGGAACCTACTTCGTCAAAGACCGCAAGGGAACCGCTGGCTACACTTGGAAGCTGCCTGAGAGGGTTCTACTGATCTTCGATGAGGTTCACCGCTTCGCTGGCGAGAACACCAGCAACGCAAAGATTCTGGCTTCCGCACCAAAACCTGTGCTGATGCTTTCGGCCACCTGTGCTGACTCGCCTCTCCGATTTCACGCGATGGGTCACCAGCTTGGCATTGTCCACTGGAACGATTGGTATCGCTGGTGCTTCAAGAACGGCTGTGTCAAAAACATCCCCTTCGGAGGACTCAAGTTTGTCGGCAGCGAGAAGATCATCGAGAATCTGCACCGCCTCATCTTTACCTCCAAGGGGGTCAGGCTACGCATTGCCGATCTTGGTGACGCTTTCCCCGCCAACTCGATTGAAGCCGTTGCCGTCCCAGTGGACGACACCGAGGCCATCAACGCCGAATACATCGAAGCCCTGCGCCAGCTTGAGGCGGAAGCTCCAAACGCTGCTGTTCAAATGCTCAGGGCTAGGCAAGTTTCAGAACACCTCAAGGTTCCAAGTCTTGCCGAGATGACTGACGACCTGCTGGAAGCTGGTAAGTCCGTGGCGATCTTTGTGTGCTTCCGAGACACGCTCGACCTGCTCACCAAGAAGTTTCCGAACTGCTCCTTGATCTTCGGAGAGCAAGACCCAGTTGAGCGTCAGGAAGCCATCGAACGCTTCCAGAGCAACGAGTCGAGGGTCATCATCTCCACCATCCAAGCTGGCGGGGTAGGGGTAAGCCTCCACGACCTCCACGGCTCCCATCCCAGAGCCTCTCTGATCTGTCCCAGTTTCTCTGCTGTTGACATGAAGCAAGCCTTCGGAAGAATCTATCGAAATGGAGCCAAAACACCCTGCATCCAACGAGTCATCTTCGCCTCAGAAACGGTCGAGGAAAGAGTCAAATCCAAGGTCGAAAAAAAGATTGACCGAATCGAACTTCTCAATGACGGTGATCTCTCGCTATGAAGAAAGACCCCAGACTCGCCCGCGCAGGAGTAGAAGGCTACAACAAGCCAAAGAGAACTCCCTCACATCCGACCAAGAGCCACATTGTGGTGGCGAAATCTGGCGACCAAGTGAAGACGATTCGCTTCGGTCAGCAGGGAGTCAAGACCAACCAAACGGTGGGCCAGCGCGAGGCGTTCAAAAGCCGTCACGCCAAGAACATCGAGAAGGGAAAGATGTCTGCCGCGTTCTGGGCCGACAAAGTAAAATGGAGTCCGAGCAAGACTGCCTCTCCTTCAAAGAAGTGGAAGAAAGGTTCCTAGACCAAGAGATCGAAGCAAGGCTCATCGCTTGGTACATCTTGTTCACACTGTACTTCACGGTGCTATTCGCTCTCGCCTTCACTCTCCCAGTATAAGAATATGAAAACATACGCATCTATTGATCTACCGTTCACAAACCCAGAACTTGACTCTATCAACTGGTTATGTTCTAGCCTACAAAAGAAGCTGGAGGAGGATGGAGTTCCCGTGACACTCAAACTTGTCACAAACGACTTGACCAACTACTCCTTTTTGGAGCTTGCCTACGCTTCCAAGCCCAAGTGCAAGAAGTCCTGCAAGGATGGTAACGACACTCAACTCGACTTCTTCGATGCCCTCGACATTCATCCAGCTTGAGCCAACCGAGGAGTTCGACAAAGCCATTGTACGCCGAACAAAGAAAGGAAGGCTGACATACTCTTACAATAGACTAGTCGAGATTTGTCAATCTCTCCATGGGTTCAGTGTAGAGGAGGCGATTGGATGGGTGAACTTCAACATCGTGACGATGGCCAGCGACAAAACTTTTAAGATCAGCTATGCCAGATGCCCTTGAGCTTTTGGAAGGATTGGCCAAGTCTTATGACAGAGATTCCTTGACTTACTACAAGCTCGATCCAATTAAGGATGGCAGCAGAATCAAAGATGCAACCCCTGCACAACTCCAGTTCGCCGCCATCGGAAGCATCTACCGATTGGCCGCACACGACATTCGCAAGATCATCAAGAAACTCAAGCAGCACTCGTAGCTCAGTGGATAGAGCAGTGGATTTCTAATCCTCTGGTCGCAGGTTCGATCCCTGCCGGGTGCGCCAATGACTAGACAAAACCTTTCACAAACCGCAACCTTATGAGTACCCAAAACCAACCCAGAAAAAAGAAAGAACCGTCAGGCCCGCAGAACATTGACGACATCGAGTTTTACTCACGCAATTGGCATGGAGGCGCAGGCACCCACACCTTCAAAAACAAGGTGTCGGGAGCCTTCGGAATTACCAAGCGTGAATGGTCACAGCGCAAGCGCACCCGATGAACAAGACTATTGCCATTGACTTCGACCACACTTGGACGGCTGACCCGTCCCTGTGGAATCTTTTTCACAAGTTCGCAACCGAACGAGGACACAGGATCATCATGGTCACTGCCCGTCAGTTTGGAACGATTTCCGAGGCCGAGGCCAAGCGCAACAGTCTTCCAAAAGCAATGCCCATTATCTACACAGGTGGGAAGCTCAAGGAAGAACACGCCATGCGACTTGGCTACAAAGTTGACATTTGGATTGACGATATGCCCGGCATGATTCAGAAGTGCCTAGTCTTAAATAGTCCAGACAACGACAAAGACCTATAATATGAGAAACGCAAATGTCCTGAAAGCAAAGGTGTACATCCGCTGCGATGCGTGGGGAGGCTCCGACAAAGAGTTTGAGCCTGCATGGATTATCAGCGTGAGAGCCTTGCGTCATCGCCCTCTTTGCTGGCAGGTCTGGGTGCCTCGCGTTGCCGCCTGCTACGACAAAATCCCTCCACAATGCCTCTACTGGTTTGAACCAGAGCGCGGACACGAACCTCTTCCGCTCCACAAAGTTCAGATGTGGGAGTGCTTGAGCGGCTCCATTGAAGTGTGGAGAAAAGATCAACTGACCGATGTTCCCGTGATTGTGAACATGGGCAAAGGACGACCACCAATGCGCGGACATTACTGGTTCACCGTTGACTTCATTCCTGAGAACCAGAACATCGGCCTGATTGATACTGCCGATGCCGACCTTCTGGATGAACACAAAGAGGCGAACATCATCAAGCTCGAAAATGGGCAGATCGCCGCCTATCCGAACAACCGACTGAAGTGGTTGCCAGTTTCCTTGACTCCTTCTGGAGCCTCCCTAGAAATCCCAGATTGGGGTTGCGCAAGCAACGAACAGTGGGATGAATGGTGGCAGGACTCCGATGAGATTCTAGGAGACGCAAAGTGGGCTTACTAACCAAACAACAACATGGAACACTCAGAAAGAAAACACGCAAAACGCAGCCCAAGTAGCTTGGGCAACTACGCAGTCTGTCCTCACTTCCAGAAGGATGACAGTCAACCCGTCCACCCGATTACGCTGGAGGGAACGAAGGTTCACGAGGCAATCGAACGCGAGTCCGTTGAAGGACTCACCGAAGACCAGATCAAGATGGCCTACTTCGGATTGGACTACCTCAAAGCTCTTCAGGAGACTGGAGACTTCGACACTCACTCCGAAATCCGTTTGGTGATTCCAAACATGGACTTCGGCCACGCCGATGCCGTCTTGATTTCCAAAGACGGGAAGACGGGACACCTCATTGACTTCAAGGCTGGCTACCGTCACCAAGCCGCTGCTGCCAACAATGCCCAGCAGAAAGCATACGCCACAGCAGTCTTCGCCAAGTTTCACACACTTGAGACGCTGACGGTTCACATTGTCTATGTCCGCTTGCAGGAGATTGACAAGGTTGTTTTCGACAAGTCCTACATGGAGGTTGTCGAGCTTGAACTGATCGCCATTGATCGCAAGGCGAAGGCCGCAGAAGAAGGCAAGATTCAAGCCCACAACCCAGACCCAGCGGTGTGCGGATACTGTGCCGCTGCTGGCATCTGCCCTTCTCTTCAACTCCTTGCGCTTCCAATCGCAGAGGAATACGCTCAGGCTAGGCCCGGCGATCTCACCATCCCAGACAAGTACGACCCTGCGCTGATCTCTGATCCAGCAGTCATGGCAAAGGCACTTGCAGTTGCCGACATCATGGAACGCTGGTCAGGCTCCGTGAAGAAACACGCCTTGCAACTCCGCATGAACCAAGGTCAAGAAATTCCCGGCTATGCTCTCTCACATCGAGCAGGGGCCATCGAAGTTCTTGATCCGAACGAAGTTTATCGCTTTGCTCAACAAAATGGCTTGACCCATGAACAGATCATGGCAACGGTCAAAGTCTCGGTTCCCCAACTTGCAGAGCTTGTTGGAGCCAATGCAGAACGCGGTTCAAAGACCGTTGAGAAGCAGAGGTTCTCTGACAAGCTCCGCGATTCGGGTGCCATTCGCAGAGGAGAGGAAGTCTTCTTCCTTCGCAAGACCCGCTCCTAAATGACTTTTGCACAACGCAAAAACCGCCGCCAGTCGGATCACTGGCTTGTTAACGACCTACCATCCCACAATACACCATGGACTTGAGAAAAAACAAGAAGACTGAGGCTCCCGAATCGGAAGCCATCGTGGAAACCACAACCTCCGCTCTCGTTGCAAAGATGGCTATGCCATCCGCTTTCGAGGGTGAGTTCACCGCTGCGGACATCAAGCTGCCCTACCTGACGATCTGCCAGAAGTCGGGCAATCTGATGGACGAGCATCCTGAATGGCTCGGCAAGTGGGTGTACGACAAGGCCGCAAGCCTTGGCGACACCATCAGCGTTGTCTTCTTCAAGGTGAAGAAATTCTACTTGGAGAACCTGCCCTTCGGAAGCGACACCATTCCCCGCCGCTTTGACACCGCTGCTGAAGCTGCTGAAGCCAACTGCAATGTGGTTGACGTGGCTGAACTTGACTGCCTCATCGAAGTCGCAGATGACTTTGACGGCGGCAAGAAGATCGGTGACAAGTCATACATCATTGCCCGCTACACCGTGCGCAGCACGGCCTACGGCGCAACCGTTCGTGTGCTTGTCAAGGATTCGGCCATGCGCTTGAACAACAACTTGCCTTCTGGCCAGTACAAGCTCAAGACGGAGAAGAAGACCAACGGATCGAACAGTTGGTATGCTCCCGTCCTTTTGGCCGATGGGAAGTCCCCTGAGGAGCTTCAGGAGTACATCTCCGCGAATCTGGCCTAACCAACCAAACCCGCTGTGGCCCCGAGGCGTTATATCGGGGCATCCACACCAACACGATGATTGCACTAGACACTGAAGCAAGTTACGGCAAGGACAGGGACATTGGCTCCCTCGGAGTTCGTGCGTATGTCGAACATCCAGAAACCGATCATTTCATGGTTTCCTTGTCTGATCCTGAGAGCGGCCTTGAGTATGTCGGCCCTCCAGAGAACGCCCCTTGGGACAAGGTTCGCGGACAGGAAATCTGCTGCCACAACCTCAACTACGATGCCCAAGTTCTGCGTGAGTATGAGCGCAGGGGGATCATCAAGGAGCCTCTGAACGAGAAGGGCTTTTGCACCGCGAACATGGCGGTATATCTCCAAGCTCCGAGAACACTTCTCGGCGCGTCCAGAGAGCTTCTCAAGAAGACGCTGGACAAGTCAACCCGCGACAAGTTCAAAGGAAAGAACTTCCACACTCTCCCGCAGGAAGTGAAGGATGAGATTTCAAACTACGCGCTGGAGGATGCTCGAAACTGCTGGGAGCTTTGGAAGAAGTGCGAAGCCAACTGGCCAGAGAATGAGCGCAAGTACGCCAACCATACGAACCTCATGGTCAACCGAGGCGTGTGCCTCGACACCGAGGCAATGGACAAGGCCCGACGCAAGTTTGAAGAGGAACTCTGGATGCTGGAAAAGCAGATTCCTTGGGCCAGTTCTGGCACCATTCTGTCGCTGCCAAAGCTCAAAGACGCTTGCCGTTCCGCAGGAATCCCAGCGCCAGAAACCACGGCTCGAAAAGACGACACCTTCATGGAGTGGGTAGCCGAGTATGCTGGCAAAGCTCCTTTCGTTGAGGTTGTTGGAAAGTACCGTTCGCTGAACCGAACGCTGGAAGTCCTCAAGTCAATGCAGTCGAGGCTGCACGATGGCCGTCTGAGGTACAGCCTCAAGTACTACGGTGCAGTTCCCACTGGCCGTTGGGCTGGAGACTCTGGGCTGAATATGCAGAACCTCCCAAGGGATGCCGCCCACGGCTACCGTCTCAGGGAGTTCCTCGTTCCTGCACCCGGAAAGGTGTTCATCTGTGCAGATATGAGCCAGATCGAGCCTCGCGTCAGCCTGTGGATGACCAATGACTACAAGCAGTTGAGTCTGATCCGAGGAGGAATGTGCGTGTACGAGGCTCACGCCCGCCAGACGCTCAACTACGACAGCCCAGAGTCCCTCAAGGCGATGGCCAAGAAAGACCCCAAGTACGAGCAGATGCGGGCCTTCTGTAAGGCGCGTGTGCTTGGACTGACCTATGGACAGTTCGCCAAGGGGTTCCAAGCCTACGCCAAGACTTTTGGGCTGGAATTGTCAATCGAGGAAGCAGACAGGCAGGTGAAACAATTCCGCGAGAAGAACCCGAAGCTGGTTTCCTTCTGGAACAAGCTGATCTCAGGGATGCAGGTTCACCGTGGCAAGGACTGGAGCCTTACCCTCCCAAGCGGGAGGAAGATGACCTACTTCGATGTCCGCTACGACAAGAACCCAGAAGCTCGGAGGTTCGATCTCCATGCTCGTCCTGTGATGGGAGAGGCCAATACCTACTACTCCGCAGGCAAATTGCACAACAACGTATGTCAGGGGACAGCCAGAGACGTTCTGGCCGAGGCGGTTATCCGTATCGAGTACGAACTTGGGCTACCCGTTGTTCTCACCGTCCACGATGAAGTCTTGGTCGAAGTGGACGCAGCAGACGCCGAGGATGCGAGAATTGCCATCGAACGGGTTATGGCGACTCCTCCAGAGTGGCTACCCAACATTCCGCTGGCGTCCGAGTGCTTTATCGCTGATAGGTACAGCAAGTGACCAATGGAAGAAGCGCGACTTGACCAACTCAAGACTCTGATTAAGGAAGCTGTCAGCTTCCTTGAAAAGTACGCTTCTTTGGAGCCAGATAATGTTGACGACATTGACGATCTGATACAAGAGCTTGAGAGCGTCTTGCGCTCTCTTCGCTAATACGCTAAAGACATTCCCCACCAACTTTTACGATGTTCAAATACTTAACAAATCTTTCCGCGTCCCAAGTTCTCGACATTGAGATTCCAACGACAAAAACATTCACAAGGCCAGAGTTTTCGAGCAAGGATTCGTACCGCCAGTGGTGCGTTCATCGAGACACTAGCCATGCGTTTGTCTCCTGCTATCACGGGATTGTCGAAACCCAACGCATCACCGAGAACAACCAACCGTTCCGCATGGTCGGCTTCATTGCTGACTACGACACGGATTTCCTCGCTGACCCAATCGAGACGATCAAGGCCAACGCCGAGAGTGAGTTGCTTCCGATGTACTGCACCAAGACCTTCAGCGGAGGCATCCGTTTGTGGTACATCTTTGAGCAACCGATCCTGTTCACTGATGCCAAGGTCGGTTTGAAGTTCATTGAAGTGATTATCAAGAAGCTCAAGCTCAGGGCGTTCTTTCCGGGATTCGATGAGAAGGCAGCAAAGACCTACTCGCAATACTACGAGATTGGCCACGATTGGCGCGAAGTCCCTGCGGCCTACAAGATTCCAACGGCCTACCTTGAAGGCTGGATGTACGAGTCGGTGAAGCTGGCCAAGGTCAAGCCCAAGGGAAAGATCAATCTCCCTTTCGACAAGATTCGCGCTGCGCTGGAGGAGAAGTATCCCGGTGCTTGGCCGGGCGGATGGGAAAAGTTTGAGGTCGGAGCGCGTGGAGTCCGCTTCTGGGAGAATGGAAACGCCAACTCCTGTATCGTCCGCGAGGACGGTATTACTGCCTTCACGGGGGACGTTGGGTTCAAGTCATGGGCAGACTTGCTTGGCCGAGAGTGGCTGGAGAGCAACACCGACCAAGTGATCGGAGAGGCCATCCAGAACATCTGGTTCGATGCGGGCGCAAACAAGTATTGGCGCAACGGAACGAACATCGGCTGGCAGTCACTTCAAAAGGAAGACTTGAAGCTGCACCTTCGACTCCACAACATCTCCGATGAGCGGGCGCGTGAAGACTCGCTGAGTCCGATGGACAGGGTGCTTCACCAAATCCAGATCAGTCATTCTGTCGGTGGGGTATTCCCATTCCACTTCAACCCATCGGAGATCGTCAATGTGAACAATCAGCCGATGCTGAATGTAAGCAAAGCCAGACTTACCCAGCCAGACTCCAGCCGTAGCGGAGCTTGGGGAGACGGCTTCCCGAACATCGCCAAGTTTTTCGAGGGGTTCTACAACATCAAAGAGAACCCAGAGCAGTTTGCCCACGGCCTCGGAGAGTTGATGTTCTTCTACAACTCGGCCTACCAAGGGGATGTTCAGCGCGGTCGAATCCTGATCCATGCTGGCGCTGCTGGGGTTGGGAAGACCTACATGATGAACATCTACGAGTGGATTTTCAGCGGCTTGGAAGACGCTGCGGACTACCTCCTTGGGCGCGATACCTTCAACGGAACTCTCGTCACCGCTCCCGTCTGGGCCGTGGACGATGCCGTTGTGGGCAACGACAACAAGGTGATGACCACCTTCTCGCAGATGATTAAGCGGATCGCTGCCTGTGACAAAATCCCTGTCCGTGGGATGTATCGAGAGTCCCTGCGCCTCCCTTGGCTTGGCCGTGTTCTTGTGAACATGAATGACGATCCAGAGTCCATCCGCCTGCTTCCTTCGACAGAGTGGAGCCTCATGGACAAGGTTGACCTCTACTCGGTCACCCGTCCGTTCGCTGGAACCTTCCCCAAGAACGAGATCATCAAGTCCGAAATCCCCGCCTTCTGCAACTTCCTGCTGGAAGGCAGGGCTTGGCTGGAGAGCTTCGTTCCAGAACTCTTCTCAGACCCTCGCTGGGGCGTGAAGAAGTATCACCATCCCAAGCTCCTGCGTATCGCTCAGTCGGCTCAGGTGTCCACCAGCGTCGAAGAAATGCTGGTTCTCTGGCGCAAAGTTTGGTTCGATCTCACCGAGGACGAATACTGGGAAGGCAACCCAACGGAGCTTATGGACGCTCTGGCCCATGTGGAGAGCCTGCGCGACCTCTTCAAGTGCATCGTCAATGGGCCACAAGCTCTTGGACGGGCGCTGGCTCAGATGGTTGGGCGCGAGATCAAGCTGGGCTGGCTGGAAGCCGTTGGCGAGAGCCGTAGGTATCGAATCTACAAGCAGGACAACGCTCTCTTCAAGAAATGAAACTGCCCATTGTAATCACTCCAAAATGGGTCAAACCCGCAGGGCAAAACAAGCGTGGGCCTACCCCGCTTGGCCCGAAGCGGAAGTACCCGTTTCACAAGCTGGAAGTTGGCCAGAGCTTCTTGGCCAGCTACAAACTGCGCGACAAACTCGCCCCGCTTGCTGTGTACCACGGAAAAAGATTGGGCCGTCAATTTGTCGTAGTTCGTTTGGAATCAGACCCTTATACGATTGCTATTTGCCGAGTGGCATAAAAAGTTGTTGCACGAATAGTCTCCCTAGATTATTCAGCCAGCGATATGAAAACAACAGATACACTGATCGTCAAAGGCCGCGAGTTCCAACTCATCAAGGATTCCAAGTCCGGCAACTGGAGGATTCGCAAGCGCACCAAGGACTGCTACATTGACAAGACCACGGGGATTTCTGATCTGGCCGAGGCTAGAAAGATGGCGAGAATCCTTGCCGAACGGAACCTCAACGAGAACTACCGCATCCTCACGGGCAACCACACACTTGAGGAAGTCGCCCAAGCCTATCTCAGCTTCCCAAAAGCTGTGCGTCAGTATGTGGCCGAGGCCAATGTTGCCCGACTTCGCCAGCTTGTAAGAGACACTTACGACTTGGAACTGAGCGCGGTGACCGCCAAGAGCGTCACCTACCGCTTGTGGGAGGACTACGCTGCCTTCCGTCACGGTGGCAAGCTCGACCTGTCCACCCCTCGGCGGGAGAACATCGGTATCACCTCGGCAATTCGTTCGGCCTGCTCTTTGTTCTGCAAAAAGCTGGACAGCCGCTACGAGCAGGAAGGCATCCGCTTGGACTTCGCAAATTTGCGAACAGTCCCAAGCCTGCCAGTCCTCAAGGTTCGTCGCCAGCCACTCCCTGATGACACGCTGCCTGCGCTTCTAGCCGCTTGGCGCGATCTCCGCGACACTGACACCAACCTCTACTTTACCATTGGCCTAGCCCTACACGCTGGCCTCAGATCGAGTGAGATTGATGCTGCCACAACCGCTTGGATTGAGCAGAGCGGAGCCAATGTCAAAGTGGTCGTCAAGGATCGTCCAGACGAAGGTTTCTATGCCAAGGGAGGCACCAAGGATGATTCTTGGTTGGCTGGACTTGTACTAGATGACAAGTTCGGTTTCGATCTCCTAGAACTCAAGGAGTCTGGATATGCCAACATCATCAACCTTCGACCAGAAAGCCGTGAGTGGTTCTTCGGCCATACCGCAAATACTTGGGTGCGCCAGTTCATTCCAAAGGAAGTTGATCGCAAGGGACTTCACCGTCTCCGTAGCCTCTATGCTGATGCGATCAAGCTGAAGTTTGAGTCGCAGATTCTCGCCTCCCGTGCAGGAATTGACGCTGCTCGTCTCGCCCTCGGACACAGCACCGCTGCCGTCACTCTGCAATACTACCTGACACCACAATGAAATGTGAAAATTGCGCCTACTTTTCTAGGAATGCGACACAAGCCCCTTGTGGAGGCTGGGTTTGGGTCAATCATGGATACTGCTACTACCAATGGTTTAAGCCAAAAAGCACGTCAGTACTATCCACTTGCGATCATTTCAGACTTAAAGACTCAACCCATCACCAACATCAACAACAGCAACATGACCACGGCACACATCAACCTCACCCTCCGACCAACGACCCCACCCACCCCCATGCCAGTCATCGAAGTCCCCAAGCCTGATGCCGTCACGCTTCAGAACTATCTGACGGCGTAGGAGCCTCCTTTTGCCAGCAGTGGTCTGGGTATTCCAGACCGCTGTTGTCAATGGTGTCCAGCTTCAACCAGACCTTTGCTCGGAGTACACACTTGCAAACCGAACAAGAATCCAGAGCGGTGTCTCTGGATGTCTTGCTTCCCTTCAAGAAAGCTCCGACCAGTTTGCTGATTCCAAAGCATCCCCAGCAACCGCGAACGACTTGGTTCTTCGGGCAGGTAGAGCAGATTGCGGCTCTCCTTTCTGCTTCTTCCTTACTCACGAACTCACCTCGCTGGTTGACCAGCGTGGTCATAAACCGTTTCAGGTCATCCAGAGTAACTGACTGGCTCATTGGCCGAGGAGCGTTCTTGTCTCGGTCACAGGCAACCTGTTCATTCTGCTTGCAGAGATCGTCTTGGAATCTCGCTTCCCAACCAGAGCCAGTATCCAGCCCCATTGCCTTTCTATGGGCAAAAACAGCATCTCGCATCCCCCAGTAAGACAAACCACGAAACACGGCTCCAGTCTCAGGCTGGACATACCGCCATTCATTCAAGGTGCTTTCTCCGGGACGAGTGACTCGCATGGAGATTACTTACCCCGCATCTTTCCGAACGCAATGACCAATGCGCCTTTCTTCGGGCCACCGCCCATCATGCGCTTTTTGCCCATGCCTTCCTCTTCCATGTCAGGAGTCTCCCCTTCCATCTCGTCCTCCATCTCATCCTCGCTGTCCATTTCATTTTCGACTTCGGAATCATCTTCCATGTCGTCGCCTTCCACAGAAGCGGGGAACTGGGAAAGCATTTTTTCGTAAGAGGCAAGGAGAGCGTCTTTCTGTTCTGGGCTGAGTTTCATAGGGAATGAGGGCAATTTAATCGTTTAGGGACAACATACAAGACCTATTTGAAGCGGAACTGCTGCTTGGCTTTCTTGGTCGCATCGTTGCTGATTCTGCTCAAGGCGGTGACCAGAGCATCATCGTCCATGCGGTTTAGACGGCTGAGTTCGCGGAACATCTGGTTCTTGATGAGGCTACCACGGTAGGCCACATAGTCGAGCCACACGTTGTCGTCCATTCCTCCGTTAGTTGCCTCAAGGTCAGTTCTTTGTGGAAGGCCGGGGCCAGTCCCACGGGCAAGGATGAAGTCGTAGATGGCCTTGTCCCGCCCAGTCGGAGAGCCAGAAACCATGATCGGGATGCCAGCGTACCAAGCCCTGTCGTTGAGCTTTGTCCAAGAATCATTGGGAACCAACCCTTGAGGGTCGCCAAGGGCGTTGACGGCCCGCTCGGAGAACAACGATCTGGCAATCGGGATGTTCAGGTACAGCGGGGCATTGTTGCCGCCACGGTACAGATCAGGGCCAGCGATCATCTTCTCAATCCCAGCAACGAGGCCGGAGAACGGAAGCAGGGGGTTGGTCTTGTAGAGCGCCGTACCGATCAGGCTGGCATCGGCCTGCGGGGTGGCCACAGCACCGATGGTTGACTTGGCTCCGAAGAACGCAGCCTGCTTCGACCAGCCGTACATGAACGCTGCAAGGTAGTCACCGATGGCCGCAGCCTTGGCGTCTTCCCCGATCTTGCGGTTGAGCTTGAGATCGTCAACGACACCCACCATGAGCAGGGCAACCTTGAACGATTCAAGGAAGCCCCTGCCCCAGTTGACCGAAACCACCGTGCCATCCTTGGTGACGTACTCAAGGGAGTTCTCCTTGTGGCCGTTCTTTCTCCAAGCGTCACGTTCGGTTTTGTTGGTCGGGCCGTTGAGGGTGACATTGAAGCCCTCATCGTCATCCTCTCCCATGGCTTTGATTCCAAGGATGAGAGCGATTCCAGCGGTTCCAATCAGAGTCTCGGTAACTCGCTGACGAATCTGGGCCTGCGTCTGCATGGACTGCTGGTAGAACTTGCCCTTGCCATTGGCGAATCTGTTGATGGCCAGACGAAGCAAACCATACGGAGTGTACCACATGGCTCGGTTGAGCAAGTTGGCTGGGATACCGAAGTATCCGAGAAGCATACGACCGAAGATCGGATTCTTCTGAACCACATACTGACCAGCTTCCCTGATCGAGTTCACCGCGAGGTTGATGACGTCGAGGCCCGGAGCTTCTTCACCGAGGTGAACACCGAGTTCGTACTCGGATTCGTTCTGTGTGAAGCGGCGAAGGTCTTCAACGGCTCCTTGTCCGTCCTCAGAGCTTGAGAACGAGTTGGACAGGGCATCGAGCATATCCCGATTGGTTCTGTCATTAGCCCGAAGATAAACCATGTTCTGCTGCCTGCGAATCTCGCGGGTAGTGAACTTCTGGATACTATCGTTGTAGGCATTGACCGTTCTTCTGACTGCGCCAAGGAAGTCGCTCTTGAAGTTCAAGTAGTCTCGATTGGTCGTTCCAGAGTCTTCTGCCATGATCGCGTCAATCGCGGCAAGAGACTCGTTTTTGGAGTAGTTGACGGACTGCAAAGCAGAGGCCACTCGGTTAATCAGAGCGTTCTCATTGGCGATCAGGCTCCTCGCTCTTTCGGAGTTTGCGAACAAGACAGGAACCATTTCTTCCTTGGTCTTCCCAACCTTCTCAAGCAGAGTGGCCGTATTGGTACGCAGGAAGTAGTTCTGGAAGACTGCGAAAGCAGTATGGTCGAGAGTCGAGAGCAATCTTCTCACGATGTCCGTGAACCCGCTGGCGTAGATGTAGGTGGCCTTGAGTCTAGCCCACTTGGGAGCCTTCTTGTCTCTCATCGTGATGCTGGCCTTGGCCACGTCACCTTGAAGAGTGGTGACTCGCTGAACCTGCTGGTTCATGGCAACCGTACTCGCCCCACCATCGCGGAGTCCGTACGCAATCTCGCTCATCGCCTTCTTGAGAGAGTCAAAGGCAATGCTGGCCGAAAGCCAAGCCTTGCGCATATCTCCAGTTGCGATGCTCTTGCCAATGTCAATGATTACTCGCGTGATGAACGACCCGAGAGGGGACATGACGTTCACCATGATCGTGCTTGGGCCGCTCAAAGCGTTGTTGTTCATGGTGATCGCAATGACCTCCCTGAGACGCTTCGGAGCCTTTCTTCTGCTGATAAGCTCGTAGAGTTCACGAAGACCTTCGGCCATATCGTGAGCGCGGCCATCCGCCATTGCGTTCGTGATCTTCAAGTCTAGCTCGGCCAGTGATCTCTCGTCCCCTTCAAGGAACCCATCGAAGCCCAGCTTCTTTGCAAGAGTCTGGTCTGGATCAATCTCACTGGAAGCCAGTCCCTTTCGGATAAGTTCAAGGTCGGACTTCAGTTGGTTGTAGGCCGAGTCAGACATTTCCGTAATGTCACCAACATACTTGGCTTTCTGAGCCGCAACCTTTTCCTTACGGACTCTGGCCTTGTCCAAACTGTTCACATAATCAGTCATCGCCTTCTCCTTGGCCATCTTGATGTACTTGTCGAAGATGCCCTTGAAGCTGCTGAGTGCGTCCTTGATCTGCCCTTCATCGTAGCCGTTGTCACGCAGGAAGCTCTCAAGAGCCAGCATACGCGCATCGGGGTTGTTGCGAATGGTTGGGTTTTGCAGGACATAGTTGATGACCTTTCCAAGTTTGGTTGGGATTTTCCCAGTCTTCAGCTTGGAAAGTTCGGCTTCCTGCTTGGCGAGATCGAACAGCTTGGCAGCTTGATCTCTGGAAGCACCGAACTTGGCGGCTTCTGCGGAGAACAGATCGAAGTCCAGAGGGACACGAACCTGATTCTTGACCAGACCCTTCAAGCTCAGGAGCTTCAGGTTGCGCTTACGGCGCTTGTTCGGGTCTTTGAGTTCTGCCTCAAGAGTCTTGACGTCATCCTCATACTTTTTGGTAAAGGATTCGACAACCTTGTTGAGTTTGTCGGAGGCAATCTTGGCCAAGTTAGGGTCAACCTGCTTGGTGAGGATTCGCGTAATGTCGTTGGAGTCAATCGCGCTGAGAACACGCTGGGCTTCGATGTCGGCCAGACCGCTTCTGGTAAGAAGCGACAGCATGGTGCTGCGTCTCCAGTCAATGTCGAGAAGCTGCTCAGGAGTCGGAGTACCAACGATGCTATCGAGGAATCGGTTCCTCGACCCATCGAGCAGGGCGGTCTTGATTCTGTCGGCCTTTCTTTGGAGAGCTTCATTGCGAAGCTGAACCGATCTTTGATACGCTGCCTCGACCAAGCTCTTTGCTTGGAGAGCAGGGACTCCGAGAGCCTCGACCTTCGGAATGAAGTTGCTCAGGAAAGCATCTGGCCCAAGGATGTCCCTGTTTCGGACAGCTTCGGTAACGAGTGATCTGAGCTTGGCGACATCGCTCGGAGTCGTCACGATCTTCTTTTTCCTAGCCGCTTCAAGCAGTCCCTTGGTGAGACGTTCGGCGTCTTTCTCAGGGAAACGAGCGAAAGCCGAGTAGGACGTGGACACCAGTTCCTCCATGAGGTCTGGGTTGATGTCGAACTGGCTGAGTTCCCCTTCCAACGCATCTCGGAAATCCGAGAAGGAGTAGTTCTCAGGGTTTGCCACAGCCTCCTTCACGACCTTGGAGATGATCATGAAAACGGTTTCTGGAACATTAACAGCCTTGTGTTCCTTTTTGATGAACGCTTTTAGACGATCAATGTTCTTCTTAACGGCCTCTTCAGCTTCGTTCAAATCTTCATAGTCAGCGATTTCCTGATCGAGCTTGCGATCATTGTCGGCAAGCTGCTGCTCCAAGGTGGTTTGGGCGGCAGCAGAAATCATGACTGGCTTCGGAGGATTGTTGCGCTTGATGGGTTGCTTGTTCGACGCGTTTTCATAGCTGGCAAACGCCGCGTTCAAGGAAGAGTCATTCTCAGCCAAGAGAGACTGAAGCTCTTGGGTGGACATACTTGCGTAATTTGCAGCCGTCCCGAACTCGTCATCCAATGATCTTTCGATGGTGGAGTCGCCTCTTTCGCGGAGAGCTTTGACAATCTCGGCACGCTGTTTGAGCGTTTTAAGGATGGCCAAGAGCTTTCTCTGACGATCTTTGTCGAGCGACTCAAGAGCTATATCAATGAAAGCATAGCTATTGCTGTCATTCTCTCCTTCTCTGATAACAGTTTGGCCAATCTCGCGGAAGAGCGCCTCTCTCATCGAGTCATCAAGTTCTGCTTGAGCCACCAAGGTATTGATGTTTCTCAGCAAAGTATTGGCGGCTTCTGGAGTCAGACCAGTCTGTTCTAGGGCTTCTCCAGCCAGATTCGATCTCTCTTCGTTCATCCTATCAATCGTTGATAGGACTTCGCTGACGTAGCGTGAGCGGACATTGAGAATACGACCAGAGGAAGTAGCGGTAGTGTAGCTTCCAAGAACGATGCTGTTCCAGTTCTTCTTGAGAAGGTTCAGGAGTCGCTTGTCGTTCTTTCTGGCCATCGCCAAAGCGTACTTAGTAAGCTCCATCTGGAGAACCGCAGTAGCGGCAGACTCAGCGCCGAATCTTTGCTGGTACGCCGCACCAAAATTGGACGATGGGTTGGTTAGTTCGGTTGCAATCCTGATGGCGTTTTGGGTGGCGATGGTCGAGACTTCTGGCCCACTACCAGTATCGGAGAAACCAATCTCGCGCATTGCAGCCTCTCTCAATGGAGCCAGAGATTCGACATCTCCAAGTTCTCCTGAACCATTGAGTCCGAGAACCTGCTTGAGCTTGGAGAAAGACTTGTTGCCTTCCATGTAAGCATAGAGCCTTTCTTTTTCAGCCTCAGAGAAGGTGGAAAGGAGGTTGTCGTTTCCAGAAGGACGGACGGGAACATCAACATCACCCATGAATCGCTCGATGCTTCGTTGGGTATTGAACACCAAGTTGGATGTCGAGATGGCGACAATGAACTTGCGACCCCATTCGGAGAGGATGGCATCGTCAATTCCATACTGGAAGTTGGTTCCAAGTACGGAGTTGACCAGTCTGCGAATCCAGTTCTTGAATCTCTGGAACGCGCTCTGCTCCTTGAAGGCGAGGTCGCCCTTACGGTTGTACAGAGAGGTCACCTGACGGACGAAGATTTCCTCCATCGCACGGAGCTTGCTGGTTGGATTGGTTTCCCAGTCAGCAAATCCAGAGTAGCCGCCTCGGGTAACGAGGCTCTGAAGCATACCCTTGGTAACATTGTCATTGAGCATGGACACCCACTCGCCGTACATCTGGGCGTATTTGGGGTCGTTGCGGAGAATGTCGGAGCCTCCGTGCATCAACTCATGGAACACCACAGCGGCAGCGGCTTGCTCAGGGGTCTTGTACTGAGCAGACTTGCGTACGCGATTGGTGGCAATGATGGCTCTGCCATTGCTGTAAATGGCTTGGGTTCTGGCCTCACGAAGGGCGCTCTTCTCTGCTGCTGTGATGTCACCGCGCTTGAGCAAGTTGTCGAGCGTGTCGTAGATGACCATTGCCCTCGCCCCATTGATGAGGCTTTGGACATAGCGCATACCACGGGCGAACTCTTCTGGTGTGACAGCGGGCTGGGTTTCTGGTTCGATAGACCGTTCGATTCTGCTGGTTTCGGTCTGGATCGCCTTGGCGTTGTTCACGTTCTGCTCAGTGGTATCCGAAGGAGGGTTGTCCTCTGGAGCCAGAACATCATCAGTTTGAGTGACTCCATCAATCGGGTTGAACTGATAATTGCGGATACCTTCAACGCTTGGGCTGATGTCGCCACGAACCAAGAGATTGAGTCCATGCAGACGATTACCAGCGGTTTGCGCCAGTTGACCTTCATTGAGGAGGTTGTTGGCGAATAGCCAGTAGATTTTGGCCTTACTGGTCATACCAGTTCTAGCCGTTCTACGGGTCACCTGTTCGATCTCGGAGCCAACCCAAGGAAGGTTCACATTGATCTGCACACGGGGGAACTGCCCACCTTTGGACTTGTCGTGCAGAGAAAGCCCCGTTCCGCCAGCCGCCATCGTTGCGATCAGGATTCGGCTCTTCCCAGCGTTCCAGTCTTCGACGGCATTTTTTCTTTCCCCAGCTTCTTCTCCGCCAGTATAGAACACGGCTTGATCGCCAAATTCCTTTTGGAATCGCTCTTGCACAGATTGGAACAGAATCTTGTCCACTCCGAGTTTTGTCAGAGCATCGAACGCCTTGATTACTTCTTCATCATCTGGGAAGTCAGCCTTCGGGTTACGAACTCCAGTCTTTCTGAACTCCTGATAGTCATTAACCATCTGCTGGAGATCACGTTCGCGCTTGGAGCGAGTCTCAGTGAAGATGACAATCCTTGAGTTGTCCGACTCAGTGAGTTCTTTGTTGGCAAGATCAACCGCCTGCGGGAGCTTCGACTGCTCAAGAATCCTCTTGAGTAGGTTGACCATGTAGGCTTTTGCGGTTGCTCCGACCCTCCCGTTGTTGAAGGCTTCCAGCACTTTCTTGGAAAGCGACTCCCATTCTGGCGCTCCTTCGACCGCCACGAAATTCATATCTACGAGTTCGCTTGGAATGTCACTCGCACGGAAAGAGAACATCCCGTTCTTGCGAAGAAACTCTCTTGCGAAGAACGCATCCTGCTTGGCTTCTCCAGCGTTGGATTCAAACTTGAGCGATGGGTTCGGCCTGTCCATCTGAGTAGCTTTGGCCCCTGCTGCGATAGCAAAGTCAAACCAACCCTTTTCAGCCAAGCTCTCGTTTTCCGTAGCAGGAAGGAACTTCCCTTGGAATGGCTTGAACACTCCAGTCGGCCACAAGAACCGCATCTGCTGGATGTTTTCATACGGGGTTGCCGTAGCCACGATGGAGAAACTTGCTTTCGCCATCAGCTTCCCTGCGGTGATAGCCCAACTGGAAGCGTCTCCTTGGATGTTGTAGCGTACTGTATGGGCCTCATCGAACACCAGAATATCGGCTTCTGGCATTGTCTTGTCGGTCATCTTCCCCATCTCATTGTAGGTGATGAACTCGATGGAACCGACCTTTTCGTGATTCTTCAAGTCATTCTTTGCTTGGGAAATAAGCTGCTGGTTCTTCGTTACATACACAACCCGAAGAGGCTTGTCCGAGCGACTCAAGATTCTGTCAATCGCAGAGCCAATAACGAAGGTCTTTCCATAACCAGCTTCGGAGCCAAGAAGGAACATCGGCTTGCCGTTGGCATGGGCGGTATCAATCATGGTGGCATCCACCATCTGACTCTGTGCTGACTTGGATGACAAGAATCCGTTGGCCACCGCATCGGTGTACATCTTGAGCAACTTCTCAGTCGTTGGATTGGAGTTCTCGGTGAACGCCGGAGTCTGTGCCGACATATCCACGCTATCGAAGACGGCTTGACGGGTTCTCCAAACTTCTTGTCTGATGGAGTCGGACTTCTCGAAACTTCCAGTGGCGGCGCGTTTTGCGAAGTCAATGAGCTTGGCGTAGTTTCGACCAACGTACTTTGCTCTGTTGGAGTCGTAGTACAGAGCGCCGAACTTGCCTGCGTTCTCCTGCAAAGTCTTGTTCAGGGGCTTGGTGACGATCACTTCCTGAGTGTTGGGATCAACCGTGGCTCCCATGCCAAGAAGCTTCAGCGTGTTGAGTGCTGTGGCGTAGTCTTCGACCAATGATTCTCTCTCAGCCTTGAGTTCGGCGGGAGTCTTGGCCTTGTCTGCAAGGTACTCCTTGTACTGCGGCAGTTTCTTGACCGTCTCACGGACACGAAGAATCTCAGGTCGAGACGTATCAGAAGCCCGAGCAAGAACTTCCTCACTGAAGAGACTTGAGAACAAGTAGTTGAAGTTGCCTTCGTCAAAGACTTCACGGAAGCTCTTGTTCTTCGATTGCCCGAAGCCAATCTTTGCAGCCCACTCCGAGTTGGAAACTTCCACGTTTGGTTCGTCAGCAGGGACAGTCTTTTCGACAGGCTCAGTGAGGTTTGGCTTTGAAACTGGAGGCTCCTTCTCAACAGGAGCTTCGGCAACAGGGGCAGGAGCCGCAGCAGGGGCAGTAGCTTCTTCCGTTGCGGGTGCTGCCTTACCATCGAGTTCGGCAATGATCCGATTGGCTTCTTCCTCGGAAATAGGCTCAATCGCCGCAGCCCCCTTTGGACGAGGAGAGGCTTCAAGCTGTTCCCAGATAACAGTGAGGTATCGCTTAACTAAGTCCCACAAATTAGGGAGAAGCTCTTTCATCTGAGCAGCAAATTCGGAGAACGTAACGACTCCCATTTCTGCAAGAACCTTTGCCACGTCAAGGGCAGCGGTAAGAAATTCCCTAGTATTAGGAGGGGATTTGGCAGCGGTACGAACAGTCTCAGTAGGAGAGCCGGAAGCCTGAGCAGTGGTAGGTTCAACGTTAACAAACCCTCCCTCAAACTTTTTCATTACGGCAACATATTTAGCAAGCTTGGCTTTAAGGTCGGCTTTTGTCTTGGCAAAATCCGCTTTCCTCTTTGCTCTGGCTTGCTCTCTTGATTGCTCAGAAACTTCTCTTTTGGTTCTAGATTTTGCAGCCGCTTTCGGCTTCTTGGGAGCCTTCGGAAAGTCTCTGGCCTCTCTCCCAAGATTCGTAGATAGGGTTTCCATCACCATGCGAGTTCTCTCTTGAATATCCGCACTCGCCTCTGAAGCGAGGTACTCATCCAAAAAAACCTGCAATGCTTCGATTTGCGCCTTCGTCAACGGGGCATCGAGGTTGATTCCGTTTTGAGCCAAGAAGTCGGTGGCAATTCTGTTGAGTTCGTCACGCTGAGTTCTAGTGAAGGTGACCTGCTTACTAGGCTCTTCCGCAGGAGCGGCTTCTTCAACGGTAGGAGTGGCTTCAGCAGCAGGAGCGGCTTCTTCAACGGTAGGAGTGGCTTCAGCAGCAGGAGCTTCGGCTTGAACTGGCAGTTCTTCAGTAGCGGGAGTTGGCTCAAGATTCAACTCTGGAGCTTTCTCAGGGGCTTCTTGAAGAACGCTGGCTAGAATCTGGTTTCCGGGAACATTCTGGCGGGATTCTCCAAAAATGTCATTGCTCTGCTGTGCCTCTTGGCGCTTCTGTTGCTCCGAGGTAGCTCTCTCAACGTAGGTTTCAAAAAGATTGCGGAGAGTTTTAGGTTTCCTAACAGCAGAAACCATTGCCTCGACAATCGCGTTTCCTTCTGGAGTGATGTCCTCTTGAACAAGCTCATTGGCACGGTTTTGGTTCCACTCGTTGAGGTTTGCAAAAGCGTCATTATTGACGGCCATCACCCCTTGATTGAAAACCTTCAAAGCGGGAAGAAGGGAATCAGCAAGAGACAGGTCAGTGTCCAACGAAGTCAGACTGGGGGCGACGCGGATGACTTCGGAAAGAGTTCTCTTTCCAATGTCGGTTTCGATGAATGAAGTGAGTTCGCCAATGTCGAGATTTGCTTTCTTAGCAAGAAGAGCAAGCGCGGCCAACTGAACCCTTCTCGTTGCTTCGGCAGTGTCGGACTTCCCAGAAGAAGTCGTATTTACGGCTCTCTGAGCTTGTGCAAACTTGGTAGCAACTTGCTGGGCAGAGCTACTTGTAAGCTGGCCGTTCTCGTTGAACTCAATACTTCCCAGATTACCTCCGAGAGCTTCCGCATCGAGAAGCGCCGCCTCGGTGGTGGTTTCCTGAAGGCCGCTGTACTTAGGATTGCTCTCAGTGACGAAGGAACGCCTATCTCCAGCAACGTATCCGCGAACACGGCGAATCATCACTGGGTTTTTCATTCCAGAGATGTCTCTACCCATGCCTTCGGCCTTTTGCTGGATGCTCTCGCGGTATTTCTGGATACCAGCCGTGTTCCCTTGGTAGCCACGAATCAGCCCTGCGGCACGTCCGTTCCCAGCCAAGATAGCGTCTGCCTCGACAACAGGAGCGCCGACGCTGCTTATAGGAGAATCCCCAAGTAAGATCGGGTCTGGGTCGGCTGCAATTTGAGCGATCTGCTCTTCGCTGGCTCGGTTCCTCTTCCGATCTCGGGTCTGGTCTTTATTGACCTCAATTTGAAGAAGATTGGCGAGTTCATCAGCTTCAACGAAATCAAACTCGGTTTCGACTACCGCGCCTCTGGGTTTTCCGCTGGATACGCGGCTGACTACTTCTTCTTGACCTTGACCTTGCCGCTGTGCAGCTCCTTCTTGAGCTTGGACTGCTGGCGGCTGGTCAACGGGCTGACTTTCGACAGGAGGTACGCGACCTGCTTCTTGGACTTGGATTTGGCTGGCATCTGTGGGTGGGGTTTGGGGTTGGAAAGGGTCTTGGGGCGTCTCGAAATCCATCTCAAGCTGCTGGCCTTGGGGAGCAGCTTTTGGAGTTCTCGTAGCCTTCTGCTTGGGCAACGGTTGGTTTCTAGCGACATTCAAGCCAAGTTCCATCTGGCCTGTTCCCCGCTCTTCGGATCGCAAAGGAAGTTCAAGCTGCTGCGCTGCTGCGGCGGAAGTAGCAGGAGCTTGGCCAAACGGAAGCTCCATCTGACCTTCCGCTTCTCTCCTTGGGGCAGTTCCAAGATCGGCTTGGGATACGAATCCAAACTCCTGTTGTCCGGGAACTTGAGCGAGGGCTTGACGTGAGCGCGGAGCTTCGATGTTTCCAAGATTGAGTTGAAGCTGCTGCTCCGATTCGTTCTGGTTGAGTTCGTCCTGCTCCTTGTTGGTAGTCTCTTGATCGGCTTGAGAGATGACCTGAAGCGCGGCTTCTGTGGCTCCTTGGGCGTTGTTGTTCTGCGAAGCCCTATCAACGAGTTCGCCAGCCTTGGCCAGCTTCCCAAAAGCGGAGCCGCTTTTCTCCAAGATTTTGAGGGTTCCAGCAGTAGCGCCAGAAACGACTCCGGCACCGACCATTTCCTGATAGACAGCCGTTGGGTCAATCTCCCCTTCGGTCACCTTCAATGCGGCGGCTTCGCCAGCGCCTTCACCAAGAGTCTCGGCAAGACCAGCGCCAGCAAGACGAGCTACATCGCCAGTCTTGGTGAAAGGACGAAGAGCAATGGCGGCTTGTTCAGCCGCTTCTTTGGCAAGCTCTGGATTCTGTCGAAGAATGGTCTTGAGGGCTTCGCCTTCGGGGAGTCCCTTGGATGCGGCCCACTTGCTCACCGCTGTGGCCTGCGCTCTTTGTGGCGCACCTACAATGCGACCAGCGGCCTTGGTGAACAAGCTCTCAACAAGACCAATGGTAGCTCCACGAATGGCACCCTTCTTGATACCTTCGGTGACAATCGAAGGGTTCTCTTGAAGAACCTTCTCGATCTCAGGGGCCGTCATGTTGGCGGCGGCTCCCTTGGTAGCTTCAAGCAGCTTTTCGTAAATCTGGGGCTGGGTTTCAAGAGCGGTGTTGATCGCAGCACCGCCAGCAACCATCCCTGCAAGAGTAGAAGCAAAGGCTCCGGGGCCAGTTGCCGCGCCAGCCAAGGCACCAATCGCGCTTCCTGCCATCTGACCACCGAAAGACACAAGGACATTCGGAGCCGAAGAGAGGCCCATCTTCAGGGCGGCAGTCGGGTTCTTGCCAGTGATTACCAAGTAATCCAGAAGCTCCTTGGCGGTAGGCCAAAATCCTTGGGCGTTCTTGAACTCCGTGGCCTGCTGCTCAAGCTCCTTCTCGTAGGCAATGTCTTTGGAAGTCTTGGCCAAGGCTTTCTCTTGGGCAAGGCGGTTGGACTCTGCCAGAGATGCGGCTACGTCCGCAGTGTCCCCAGTATAGGCATTGAAGGCTCCCTTGACTCCAGTGAGCGTCTCGCCAAGCCCAGTGGACAATGCGCCACCCATCTGAGAAAGGAAGCCCTGCTGATTGGCAGCTTCAAGTCGCTTGGCCTCACGGAAAACTGGAAGGTACTCCGCAAGCGGAGTCTCTGGCAATTTTTCTCCAGACAGTCTGCGCTTTTTGCGATCAGCGAAAGCAGCGACAAGTTCTTGCTGTGCTGGGTCTTCCGTGAGTTGCAGAGTTTCATCAGTCCACTTGTTCAGGGACTCGATCTTTTGTTCTGGAGTAAGGGAAGAGAATTGAGGATTGCTCTCAATCTCCGACCAAAGCGGTGCGGAAGCCATATCTGGCTACTCTAACTTACTCACCGAGAACCTTCAACCTCTTGCATACGTTTTTTGAGGATTTCTTGTGGGTCTTCCTCGTCCAGAATCAACGCAGAGGACTTCGCAATCGAGTCAATAATCTCATCGCTGAACTCCTTGTCAGGGTTGAGGGGGCTGAGAATCCCGACAATCTGACGCTTGAGTGTCTCTGAAGGCAGTGACTCTCCGGGCTTCGGAGTGGGCATAGTTCCAGCTTTGATTGCTTTTTCTTCTGCCTTAAATGCTGCTTTCCAACGCTTTGCGAGGTCAGCGACCGTCTGCTGATCCTCAAACGGCTTCTTGCGAAGAACTGGGGGAATGGATCGGTTGTACTTCTCGTAGGCCGTCTTGACCTGCGGAAGGGATGCCCCTTGCAAGTTGGTCTGCAACTTCTGAGGAATCTGAGAAAGTAGGTCGCTTGCCTCGGTCTTGGCCTTGGAGATTTGCTCGGCAACATCCCTGAACTTGAACAGCGTTGGGTCGCCTCTGGTTTGTAGCTCCTCGATCTGCTGCGGAGTCATCTGACGAAACTGACCAAAAAGCTGAGCCGCCTGAGCCTCTTCTGCTTTCTTCCTAGCCCTTTCGTTGATGGACTGTGCCACCGACAATGCCTGCTGAACAGGCGATGATGCAAAGGCTTCTGGATCAACTTGAGCGAATCCTTGAACCCTTTCGTAGAAGTCTGGCTCAAGCCCCGTCAATCGAGAGGCTTCCTTGGCCATCTGGAGACGCTTCTGCCTATCCTGCTGCTGTGCCATCGCAGAGAAAAAGCGACCCTCCTCGCCAAGGAAACCAGACTCCGCCATTGCGCGAAGCTGGTCGTCAACCAACATCTGCTGCTGTGGTTGGGGCGCAAACTGCGAAGGGGGCGGGGCCAGAAGTGTGTTCTGGACAAGCTGGAGTTCTTCGGGAGAAAGGTCTGAGAGAGCCATGGAGTTGCTTGGCGTTTTACTGATTCAACTTATCCAAGGCGGCTTGAATAGCCATGTACCTAGAAAGCTCCTTGGATGGGGTAGCGGACTTTGCTTGAGAGCCTGAGATTTTCTTCTGAAGCTCTGGAATCTTCTTCTCAAGATCACGAAGCTCTTTGATGTACTTTGACTTGTCGGCTGCGCTTAATGGAGTTGAGGTTTCTCCTGCTCCAGTTTCCGCATCGTAGTAAGGAGTCGAAATCTGTCCTGATTGAAGCCACTTAAGGAGATCGTTTCTTCTCCTGTAAAGATCGGCCTGCTGCTTGCCCATTTCTTTTTGTTCTGGAGTAGCAAGACCTTGAACCGAGAACTCGTTTTCCAAATCGGCCATCTCCTTTTTGAGAGGGACTCTTTGCTCTTCTGAACTTGGTGGAGTTGCTTCAGGAATCGCTCTAGCCTGACCCATGATGTAGGAAAGGAAATCTCCTCCCTGTTGTGGCTGTCGAAAAGGAATTGGAGAGAAGCCTCCAGTGAGAGCTTTCAGTCCAGTAGCCTCGGCCTGAGCCTGAGAAGCCGCCGCCTCCCCTTTTCTCAAGTCCTCAAGTTGCTTGGCCTTTGCTGCCTGCACTTCATCGTATGCCTTCATTCCCTTGTCGCCTTGGACGGCAGCAAGCATTTGATCGCGCATGGCTTGACGGAGAAGCTGCTTCTCTTGGTCAGTTGCAAGACCTCGGTTAGCGTTCATAAGCTCACGATCAATCCCTGCAACAGGAGCCGCTGGCTTGTCAAGCGTGGCGCTACCAATGACATTGCCTTGCTTATCGAAAACAAAACGCTGACGTCCCTTTTCAGGATCGTAGGTTTCAAGAAGCCTTCCTTGCGAAGCAAGGGAGCCGTCTCCTTGAAGTGCTTGAAGACGCTTGCGCTCTTCAACAGCTTGTGCGCCACGATCCATGGCGAGTTGCTTGCCCGCCTCGGCCTGAGCAGCAAGCCCCATGATTCGACCATAGTTCTCTGGGGTAATCACATTCTGATTACCAGTGGCTTTTTGTAGAGCGATTGCTTCTTGAAAGGTCATGACGTTATTCGGTAGTTAGTCCTCAAGTTCTTCGACAGCCGTTCCTTCCATTTTCTGTCCGGGAACAATGGCTGGATTGTTCCCTACCTCGGTGGCATCAACAATGTTTCCTTGGGCATCCATCATCTTTCCAGTTCCCGCTGCCATCCTGTTATAGACATCAATGATCTTGGAGAACTCAGCCGGGTTCTTCATAGCTTTCGCCACATTTTGCGCACGGCTTCCAGTGTCTCCTCCATACAACGAATTTGCCCACCCAGCAGCAAGTCCTTGCGTCTGGCCACCTTGGATAGCAGAAAAGGCGGATTGTGGATTGTACCCAGAAACAGTTGATGGCTGTCTTGGAGCTAGGCGATCCACTGCGGAAGACTCTCTCGCCATCGTAGCGCCAGTCATGGATGGAGAGCGTGGTTGAGCATCCTGTGGATTTCCGCCAATACCGAGGATTTGCTCAACTTTGGAGAGTCCAAAATCCTGAATCTTCTGTCTGCGGCGAAGACGCTCGGTATCAATCCGCTGATTCTGCAAAGTCTCTCTGGCAAGCGCGGACTGAGCTTGCTCTCCAGCGGTTCTCGCTTGACGGATGTTGCGCTCAAGAAGACGCTCTGGATCGTATGAGCTACGTCCAGAAGGACGTGCTTGCATACCAAATGAGCTAATTGGAGCGTAGGTAGCGTTTGAAGATAGAGCGGCCATAGATCAGATAGTTCGCGGGATTGAGCCGATTCCAGAAGGAAAGAACCGAATGTTTGGAACAAATCTAGCAGCGCCTCGGTTTTCCTTCAACTGCTGGTTCAACAGACCGTAGCAACGCTGCCAGTAACCATCGGCGGAAGCAGGGTCATTGGCATCTTCGTAGGTCAACGCCATGAGTGCCATCTTGAGTGCGCCGATGTTGGCGGGGAGAAGAGGCTCGGTTTCAGCCACAAGCGGAAAGTACTTGAGCTTACAGACACCGGTGACCACCGTATCAGCGTCATAGACCTTGAGGCGATAGCGGCGGTACTGAGGGGAGGTTTCTCCGGGCTGATAGACCGAGAGCAAAACATCCGAAGGGAGCGCGACTGCGTAGATTTCAAGGTTCCCAACAGTGTATGGCTTGAGGACACTGGTGATCTTTGAGAAAGTGGCGGAAGTGGTAACGCTGCCAGCAGGAGCAGCTAGAAGAAGCGTCTCTCCAAGATTTCCATTGGAGTCATAGATGTCGTTGCCATCGGCATCCTTTCCGTAAATGACGACTTCTTGGCCAGCATCATTGAGATTGGTTGTCTTGAAGCGAATCTGCGAAGGGGCCGCAGGGTCTTCCATGGTCACAAAGTTCTCTCCCATGTCAACTACGCTCCCGATGTCGGGCATATCCTCTGGGAGCTTGCCTCCGCCACCGACGACGTACTCGTACCACTTGGATTGGATTCCGTAGATTCCTTTGTTGACGTGAAGACCGAGCAAGGACTCGGCATCTCTCGGTAGCGTGATGTACCCCAAAGAAGCATCGAAATTGACCCCAAAAGTCATCCCTTTCCATTTGCCAGAATTGATGATCCTCTCACGGGCTTGATTGAGGTATTCCAAGAACTTTTGAGAAGCAGGCTGTTCTGGGCACACATACTGCGCCAGCAAGTCTCTAGCTTCTGCAACTGTCAGGTTTGAGGTCATTCTGAGTAGTTTAGCCTATTTCTAGGGGGGTGGCAAAGGGAGATTTTACCAGCAAGGAATGGTGTCGGTGGACATTTTTGAAGTAAGATCGGATATTTGGTCAGAAAAGGTGAAATTAAGACCGATAGTGGGGTCTGGAGTTGGAGCTGGGATGTACGGAAGAGGGTAGTAGGCGTATTCAAAGTCTTGGCCATAGTACCCCAAATAGGCATCCGAAAGATCGTTGCAGGTCACAGTTACGGTTGGAGCTATGTCTGGAGGAGACACTTCGGAAGAAAGGAACTGCCGTTGCTTGTGCCTCAAGACAAGATAGCCAACATCCTGACCCTGAGAAAAAAAAGTGGAAGGCGCGATTACCCCGAAAGGAGCCAACTGGCTTGAAACGGCTCGATAGTAGAGCTTGCACCGTTGCTTGCGTCTGTACCCATCATAAAGCGTGATAATGCTCGAAGTATAGCTAACACTCTTTCTCTCAAAATACCCGTAGTAGCTCTGGAGAGGGGGAGAGAAAGTGAAGTTTGCTGGGTCTGGAACAGGGATAGTTCCCGAAGAGGAATAGCTGTCCACCTGAGTCCAAGGCCCACCACTGTAAGACTGAAGTTCAATAACCGTATGAGACTCAAAGCAAATGAAGTACCGAAGGGCTTCTTGAACGACAGCTTGGTTAGTTGCCAGCAACGAGTACTTGATCCCAGTCTTCCTTGGGAATGGGCCACCAGAGGAGTCTGGAGACTCAATGGTATTGACCCTCATCCCTCTGTCCTTCTTGACCGTTACACTTCCAAAACCAAGAGCTTCTTCAGCATTAGTGAAGAAGCTCCTTGCTTTGAATTGACCTGCTTGGGTTCGGATCACGAAGTTGTTGAGTTGGCTGGATCAAGAGATGGATCGTAGGTAATGCCTCTCGGAGGGTCACGGGTAAAGGTAACGGTCTTGGT
>JACCDP010695786.1_pt1 | contig 34361 bp, 55 predicted proteins | sample 7445841 | NCBI WGS metagenome assembly JACCDP01 (sample SAMN15323441, study PRJNA562643) | freshwater metagenome | isolation source: river surface water | place: USA:Blue River Watershed | collected 2017-08-17 | reverse complement strand
TCTTACTGGTGGTAAAACACTTGGATCGCTTCAGTTATCTATGAAATATGATTCAGATCTTTTGGAGTTCACCAAAGTTGAAAACGAACTCAAATCAGGTTATTGGATTTCTTTTGTAAATGCTGAAAACAATGAAATCGAGTGGGGTGGATATGATCCAACCGACAACACCAACTTGGTTAATGATAACGAGGTAATTTTTACTTTAGTTTTCAATGCAAAAGTTACTCAAAACCAATGGAACAAAAGTCCTTTGTATGTAACAAGAAAGTTTGCGGGGGATAACTTAGCAACCGATCTTATTATTACACCAACGGATGGTATTCTTCAGATCTTTAAGACTGATGATATTGATATGGGATCATTTGATATGATTGCGTTTCCAAATCCAACACAAGACATTTCAACATTGAAGTTCAAAGTCTATGAAAAATCTTACATCACTTTGGGTGTTTATGACTTGGGTGGTAAGAGAGTTATTCATGTTATTGATGGTACTTATGATGTGGGTATTTATAATAATAAAATTGATTTAGGGTTGTTACCTGCTGGTGAGTATGTTGCAATTTTAAGAAAAGAAAATGATTTAGTTTCGGAGAGAGTGACTAAAATCAAATAAATCTTGAGGTCTCAAAATGAGACCTCAAGTTAGCCAAAGAATACAAATAAACCTAAACTAAAAACCAAATATTATGTCAGAGGAAACTCAAGAAGAAGGTGGAATGTCAACAATCAAAAAAACAATCATCGGATTGGTGACCACCGTAGTAACAGGTGCGGGAGCATATGTTGCAACACACATCGATAAACTTTTCGGAGTTGAAGAGGAAGTGAAAACTGAGGAGGTCACACAAAGCCAACAGGCACCTGCTCCAATCATCCTCAACGTTGATAACTCATCTAGCAACACAAACTCAGGTGGTGGTGGAACAACTGTTATCAAAGAAACTAAAGTTGTTGAGAAACCTGTAAAAGAGGAGAAAAGTGAAAGTGAAGACGCACCTTGGTAAATTAATACTTTCGATCTTACTTTTAGGGTCTTTGAGTTTGAATGCTCAGATTGCAAAAATTCAAACTGAGGAGTACACCGCTGATTTTGAGAAAAAGAAATCTTTGGATGCTCTTCCACCCTATGAGGGAACTGTACAAATACCTATTCAAATCTTAAAAATAGGTATCAGTGAGGAGGTTTACGAAATGTATCCTGAACTCAAAGATGCTAGAGTTGGGATGGGTGTAACAAACATAGTCTTAGAATATCTTGAAGAGACAGGTAGATTTGTTTTCACTGAAGACAAACTTGAAATCAAAGAGAGAATGGTTCAACAGTTCAAAGCATCAAACAAAGGTTTTACAGAAAACCAAGTAGATGGTAAGGGAAAGATCAAACTCGCTGAGTACTTTGTTTACATCGAGGTCTATGACTTTTCAGTAGGTGAAGATGAAGTAGTTGAGACCAGTGGTGTGACGATCAAACAAATCACTCAACTTGGACTTCAGGTTAGATTTGTTGATGCTGAATCGGGTGAGGTTATCACAGGATCAGGACAGGGAAGAGCGATAACAACTAAAACATCTTCAGTTTTGGGGGATATTGAAGGACCTGCATTCAACAGATCAACTGTAGGTGTTGCAACTAAAAAGGCGTTGGAAACTTCATCAGTAAGAGTTGTTGAAAAACTCATAAAAAAAGGAAAACTACCAAATTAATATGTCGTTTAAAAAACTATTTTCGAACAATGATTATGTTCAAGTAGATGATAAGAATAGATTCTACTACATGTTACAACAAATGCAATCCAATAGATGGAGAATAACAGTAATAGTATTGTTCTTATTCTTCTTTATCATCTTAGGGATCAATGTAGCAACTTTTACGGGTATTGATATCCACCAAGATTGGAATGAGATGTTACTTATTTTATTAGGTGCTTTTGTTGGTAACTTGAACAAAGTAGTTGACTACTGGTTTAACTCTGAAGACCGTGACAAGATGCTTGTTCAGAAGGTTGATGAGGAAGACGGGGAGACTCTTTCAAACAGTAACGAATGAGAGGATTAATCACAATATTATTTGTATTAATATCTCTGATTTCAAAGGGACAAAGTGGGTTCACATATTCGTATGTGGACCCTTGTTCACGCCAAGTAAAAACTATTTTTGTAACGGGTAATCAAAACGTTACAGTGAACTACCTTGGAAACCTCGGTAGTTTCAGCCAAAACGATTTCCAAAACGGTGTCTTCGAATCATGGATTACACAAATCCAAACCCAAGCTGCGAGTTCACCTTGTGATGAGTTGTTGACAAACACAACATCATCTCAAAATATGTTCATTACACAGAATCTTATCTCTACTTTAACTAGCGTTACCGCGACATCAACTATGACTGCAACCAATGCGGTGGCAAACAGTGTGTCAAGTTCATCATCAAATCAAAGTGGGGGGAGTTCAAATGGTGGATTATCTACCAATAATCAACAAAATACAAGTTCAAATGCAACAAATAATAATACTCAAGGATCTTCATCAAATAGTTCATCGTCTCCGAATGGAGGATCTAACAACTCAGGAAATCAATCTTCAGGTTCTTCTAATGGAGGAGGAAATCCGTCGCAAGGAGGAACAACTAACCAACCAAATAACGTTCCTCAAGGGGGAAGTGGAACGACTCAGCAGTCTGTAGGTGGTAGTGGAGGTCAAACCAACACTCAAGGAACCACAGAAAGTTCGAGTAGTGGAGGTGGAGGTACTACTAACTCAGTATCAAATGCTGCTGAGTCATCTTCTGGCGGTAGTAAAGGTAAGTCATCGAAAGCTAATACTGGAAGTATAGTAGGGACTGGTGATATAGTAGCGATCAGAGTTAATGATGACAAGTCAAATCAACTTAGAGGTACTATGTCGGTTACTAAGAGTAATACAAACAATACTAAATCAAAGGGTTTTTTACTCAACTACACCACTACTGTTAACAACTCCAATCTTACTTTGTATGGTGCTTTTAATAACAAGAAAAGAACTAACACTTTTATCATTGCAAACTCTTCAATGATTGACTTCGACAGAAACTTTTTCAATACAACAACCGCTTTAGAATCCAAGAAATTTGGTAAGACTTCTGTGATGGGTGGACTTAATTTCACAGTTGGAGGTTTGGGTGGTGCGATGTTTACTAACTTATCTGCAGTTGGGGGTGGATTTCATCCATTCAAGGTTAGTAAGAATCTTTCGGGTAATATTCTTGTATTAGGTGTTTATTCACCTTTTACTAAATTTTATGAAGGTAAATGGTGGGATTCAGGGTTACTTATAGTTCCTTTCAGTTCTTGGGATTATGCGATATCGAAGAACTTTAAGTACAACGTGAGTATTTCGGGAACCTACGAATTAAAAGGGAACTTCCTTCAGTTCCAAATCTTAACTGGTGGTAAAATTTTATTATGAAAAACCTAATCCTTATTTCTTTATTTTTATTGACACCGACAATGGTATTCAGTCAAAATTGTTACACTGTCAAAGGTGTTGAAAATAAAACAGAAAATCCTGACTTGTCCTCAAAGAAGTTTACATTTGGTGTGAAACAAATCACAGAGGAACTTATTAGTGAAAAATATACTTTATGTGAAGACGGGTCGGAAATTAAAGTGAATATCCTATCTATTGAGGCACCTTCTATTGGCATCAACATAGGACCTTTCATGATAAAGAAAAAAATAACTGAAGTAAAAACAGAGATCATTATTGATGGTAAAGTATACAATGGGTTTGGAACTGCTAAGTTGGCTGTGAAAGCAGGTTTCGCGGAACTTAGAGATGAAAACTTACCCTTTGAAAAGTCCGTATTCGCTTCGGCAATTAAGAAGTCATTACAAAACGCTATTGAAACCATTCAATGAAAAAAATAATCATAGGTTTAGTATCGTGTATGAGTTCTCTTGGGTTAAATGCTCAGGAGTTTTCCCATTCAGGTATTATCTATGATGGTAATGAAGTTGGAGTACAAAACATAGAAGTTCAGTTACACACAAGAAGTATTTCAAGTTACGAAATCACCACACCAAACTATAGTAACTTTAATTATGCGGGTGGGACTTCTGTGAATGGATGTGATGACTGCGTCCAAGGACCTTTTAATATAGGTTTTACCTTTAACTATTTTGGAAACAACTACACACAATTTTATGCCAGTTCTAATGGATGGATTGGTTTTTCAGCTGGTCAAACAAATGGTTATGTTGCTCAGTTTTTACCAAACGGATCTGCACCTAAGAATGCTATAATAGCTGATTGGGAAGACTTATTCCCATCCACAGGTCAGATGAACTACTATGTAACTGGATCTGCACCAAATCGTAAAATGATATTCAACTATAATGCTGTACCTTTCTATGGGTGTAGATCCACAGTTGTTACTTGGCAGATAGTTTTGAGCGAAACTACTAATGAGATAGATATTAATGTTTTGTCTAAACCTCAATGTGGAGGATCAGGTGCTACCATGGGATTAACAAATATTAACGGAAATCCTGTTGTTCCTGTAGGTGGTAAAAATGCTGTTGCGTGGTCTATCACCACACCAACGTCATATAGGTTTACACCATCCACGGTTCAAACAGATTTTGTTTATAATAGGTCTGTTTTTACCAACGTATCGGGTAACTTTAGTTTTGGTTCAACAGGTTTGGATATAAACAACTATGAATTCAGAATTGTAATCCCTCAACCGTCAACTAAATCGAATATGACCCAAACAGATGCAAATCATATTATTGATTTAGTTTTACAGAAAGTACCCACAATCAGTAAAGAATACTATCGTATGGATCTGAATAATGATGGTGTAATATCCGTATCTGATGCATTCTATTCATTTGGATTAATCTCGGGATTGAAATCTGATTTGGGATCTATACCAAGAGTAAGGTTTTTTAATCAAACAGAGTGGACAACCATTAAAAATTCAACAACCAATCTGAAAAATAGTATATCGGGACAAAGTTCCTTTTCAATAAACTCTCCCGTTAGAAATGGTACTACAACTATTTATCTTTTAACTACTGGATTTTCAAATAAAAACAAACTAACATATTAGAATGAAAAAAATAGGATTACTTTCTCTTTTATTTTTACTGTTCATATCAGGAACAGGAAGACCTGATGTTATGATCGATAAAAAGATTTACAAGGTTTTTTACTCACAAACTAAAGAACAACCATTGTGGTTAGAGTATAAGTCATCAAATAGACCAACGAATGTCAATAGAGGGTCAATGGACTTTTACGGTGAACCAAATCTTATTACCTCAGATCATAATGACTATGCTAAAAACGTGTGGGACAAAGGACATATTGCACCCGCAGCGACATTTTCTGACAACATGGAAAATCTAAAAACAACATTTTCTTATTTGAATTGTGCACTACAGGATCAATATCTCAACAGAGGAGAATGGAGACTATTGGAGGAGCAAGAAAGGAAATGGGATGATAAGGAGGTCTTAGAGATAAAAGTTGATCTCAAGTTTGATAAAAATTCATTTGCGATACCAACAGGTGCCACCGTTCCAAGTGGTTTTACGAAACATATTCACTTTGTAAAATCTAACAAGTGGGAGTGTTATTATTTCCCGAACACTAAACCTGATAAAAAATGGTCGGACTATAAAATATCTTGTGTTCACTAAGATTTCAACCAAGAATAAAATATATCATTTATTTCATAACTTGATTTAAGTCCCAAGTCTTTGACTTGGGATTTTAAGTTTTTAATAGTTGCTGCAAAAGATGTTAGTGGCATACTTTTGTATATTCCTGTGGGGATATTCAAACCCAAAAAAAATCCTTTTTTTTGTAACTCTCTCAACTTTCTTGTTGCCATTTCATCCGCGACTAATTCTATTTGTTTCATTAATATTGCACCATCTTCGGAACTCATTTTGTCTGAATATAACTCTAACATCTTTTCGATACCGTATTTTTTGAACTGATACTGATGTGTAAATTCGTGGAAGACGGTAAACAAAAAGTTACTTAATGGTTGTTTGAATACTCTTTCAGTAAAAATTACACCACTATACAAAGAAACTGCAATACCAACTTTAATATTACCTATTTCTATTTTCTTCGCTTCGGAACCAACTATGAAATTTTCGATATGATGCCAACAACTTTGAACTTCAGGAAAAGTGTCCAATGTTCTGTTTTTGAAATTTTGTAACCCTTCCATTTTTATATATTTAGATAAAATATAGTTATTTTACTCTTAACATCATATTTATAAATATGAAAAATCTCAAGATCACAGAAACTCAGTTCAAGAATCTTATGATGACGATCAAGGAACAACCATCGGCGGAAAACAAATGGTATGAAGAACCAAATAGACAAAGAAAGATTGACACTTTAACTGATAGATTTTATGGTAAAATGCTTGAGATTTCTGAGGTCCACGGTGAGGAAATGGTTTGGGATATATTGGAAAGTTTAGAGAGTAAACTTCGAGATCAACTTGTTGAGAAAAGATAGAAAACACCTATATTAGGTTGACAATATATTATATTTTTTATTATGAAGAAAATTCGTAGAGGAATTTCAGTTTTCAATGGTAAGACCAAAAAAATGGGAGGACACAGTCAGTGGTTATCTAAAATCACAAAACTTGACTATTTTTCATTTGACTTTGGTTTTTGGAAGGTTGGTCATGACCATTTCTTTTATGAAGGACAACATCATACACTCACTTTATTTTTGGTAAGATTTATGTGGGGTGGACCACCGTTCATTGATAAAAAAGAGTAGGTTTACTTTTTGATAATCGTTGGATATTTTTTTTAAAAAAACCTTGGATTATCTATTTTCACCATTCATATACAAAAGACATTTGGAGGCAACTCCCTTTATGAAACATAGGGTTCTCGACAAAATGATCGAGAACTATAATATCGATCCACACCTGACTACCGATTGGAATGTTCACACATCATATGGTACCCAACATCTTTTGAAAAATCAAATAGATTGGGATTTCATGAATCAGTATTACATGGCGGTAATACATGATTTCATGATTGAGTTTTTTGGTGAATCTATCAATTTCAAAGTGGATGAAAATCCTTGGTACACGGTATATGGTATGGGACAAAATGGTCCTGTCCATGACCATATAGATGCGGACTTTTCAATGATTCATTATCTCAAGTTCGATCCTTCGATTCATAAGGGTACAACTTTTATAAATCCAAATAGAGTTACAATGAGGTATCACTCTTACTTTAGGAAAGATTTTGATAAGAAATTAAATAAAACAAATCCGAAACAATCGTATTACTTCGAAGAGTTTACGCCTTTAGTTGGTGAGGGGGATGTAGTTATATTCCCATCGGCTTTGGAACATAGAATTGACAATTCAAATACTGAGGAGTTAAGAGTTGTCGTTGCACTCAACTTCAAAGTGATAAACTAACGGTTTTTGTATTAAAACAAGTTTTAATGTGATGACGATTGTTTTGTTCAAGAGTATAAAACCTCTCTAAATAAGATGGGACGATGTATATATATTTATCAAAATCTTCGGTTGATATCAATCCTGCTTTATTACTAAATTGAAAATCTAGTTTGTATTCTACGTTTAAAAATTTAAAAATCTTTAATAGTTTATCTCTTTTCTCCGAATATTCGTTACTTAATAAGTTTAACTCTAAACCTATCCTCCAAACATGTAGATAGATACTATTATTGTAACAACTGTAATCTTCGTAAAAGTGAACTTTTACGCCCAAACTTTTTTCACAAACTCTTTTTATTAATTTGAGTTTACTGTCGGATAGTAAATGGATATACCCTCGGTTTGAGTTTAAAACAGTTGCACACTGTGTTGATCCGCAAAATGTGATATCAGCTAAATAATCATTAGGTGACATTTTAAAAACTGAAAATTCTGTTCTTTCCTCCATATAGAAAATATAGAGGTTACAAAATTTGGAATCAAATTGGTTCTCCGTCGAGAGCCCAATGGAAAATAGAATATTTCTCTGCTAAATGTTTGATATATTCGAAAACCTGAGATTTCATCTCTATGTCTTCCTCATCCTCATTGTCACTACTTTCGACATTAATCCAAATGTCACCTTGAGATGGGTACACATTTAACTTGATCATGTTGTTATTGAAGTATGGTAACTCCACATTTTCGAATCCATAAATTTCGATCGAGTCATCGAAAACATTAATGTTGGATGGGTCTACGATGTCGTATCTAAGAAGAAAGTCTGTTATAAGTAAGGTTTCTTCATTTGGATCACCTTCGATAAAATTGTCATTATCATCGAGTTGTTCTTTCAATCGAGTGTATTGAGATTCGGAAATAATATATTTTGCCATATTGATAAATATGCTTATATTTGAACTCTAAATCAATAAAACGATGGACTCGAAACTTTTCCAAAAGGCTGCCCTCTATCTGATGAAACTCAAAGTGGGGGATGGATTTCAAGACAGAAGTGGTAGGTTTGTGATTTGTGTGAAGAATGGGAGGAAGAAACTCGTCCTTTCAAACGGTGAAGTATTCTTCCATAAGTCTAAGAATGGTAACCGATACATGATCGGAAAACCTACGGGAATGGAAGGACTTATGTCAGATACCTTATATCTTACCCTTTTCGAAATCATGGATTGGATGAAGAGTCGAGTTAAAGTCAAAGTTTAAGTGTATTTATTTTATGGAAGAAATGGTTTGTCAGTTTTGTGGTCAGTCCACCGAACGTATTGAAGAAGATTACCGAGTAGGTTGTAGTCACCTAAGTTGTTATTTGGAGGTTCAGTTAAATAATGATTGATCTCATGCATATTTATTGTGAAAGGTAAATATGAAAATTGTCATAACTGAATCACAACTTAGATATGTTCTCGAACAAGAGCAAAATGATCTTTGTCTCCAAGATGAGCTCATGGATGTAAACAACTTTTTAGGTGGAATTGTTAATCTCGCACCTGAGGATATTGGTGGTGAATTGGAAAACGAAGATTTGTTATCTCAGGTTGCAGATCCTAAATATAAGAATATTTTATCCAAAATACTTCAAAATATTTCTGTTATGAAACCTGAACAACTCAGAGACACGTTCAAAAAGATTATGTCAATGAGATCTCTAAAGGAACAACAAACACCTTACCTTGAGAGGACCACGGATATTGCTGGTGTTCAGGTACCAACCGCAGGTATACATGCTCTTTTAGGTTTGGTTGCCATTGCAGTTGTGACTAAACTTATCAAGGCACTTGGTAATATGTCAGGTGGTGGTGGAAACAGAAGAAGAAGATTGAGCTCACGAGCTGTTGGTTGTCAAGGTGGTGCTGCAAGGGCAAGACTTCAGAGAATGAGAAGAAGACGAGAATCTTGGAGAAGATTTCTCAAAAGAGTTGGATTAAGATAAAATCAACCCTCACCTAAAGTGGGGGTTTGTTTTTATTGGGGGTTTATTATCTTTAAGGTATGAAAACTTTTTTGGAGATAGGGACCTGTGATTTCCACACTTTAGGATATCTCGCAGATTTAGGGTGGAAGGGTATTATGATTGAACCCATTCCGAAATATTATCAAAGTCTTACAAGTCAATCTACACACCCGAACATTTATTACATTAATGCTGCAATCGATTGGGTGGAAGGAGAGAGAAAAATGTATATGGCTAATGAGGAACAAATAGAAAAAGTATGGTATACTGTCGGAATGTCATCTTTCTTTCCAAATCCTGACATTTTGTCAGAAGAGATTATTGTTAAGACTCTCACATTGGATAAAGTGTTTGATTTGTGTAAAGTTGATCGTGTTGACTTTCTAAAAATTGACGCTGAAGGATATGACAGTGAGATTATTAAGATGTTTCCATTCGATAGATTCAGACCACAACACATAAAAGTTGAGAGAGAACATATGGATCAAAATCAACTTGATGGGACTTTAGATATATTACACTCTCACGGTTATCATTGTGAATGGACTCTACATGACATATATGCGTTCCTTGTGGTTTGATTGTTATTTGAATATTTCGTATATTTGAAATAAAAATGTCAACCCTAACTGAGGAACTAATGATTAAGACGCAGACAAGTGGTTTTGCGTCTCCTGCCGAGGTTTATGTAAATAAAAGATTGGATCTCAACGATCTAATCGTTAAAGACGTTTATACGACGTTTTATTTTAGGTACTCAGGTCCGAAGGTGTTTGATGTCAATAAAGGTGATGTGGTGGTCGTAGATCGATCTGAAACACCTAAAGTCGGTGATCTTGTTGTTCTTACTGATAAGAATCATTTTAAGATCCGAGAGTATGAGTCACAGGAAAATGTTTGGGGAAAGGTTAGTTGGATATTAAAAAAGAAATGACACGTAAGATTGGTATTATTGATTGTAACAACTTTTATGTGAGTTGTGAAAGGGTCTTCAATCCTGTATCGATTGGTAGACCTACAGTTGTTTTGTCTAACAACGATGGTTGTGTCATTGCCCGAAGTCAAGAAGCGAAAGACTTAGGAATCAAAATGGGGGAACCATTCTTTCAAAAGAAAGATTTTATGGATGAACATAAGTTCTGTGTTTATTCTTCCAACTACAATCTTTACGGAGATATGTCTGATCGGGTTATGTCTGTTATTAAACAATATGCTACGGATGTTGAAGTTTATTCAATCGATGAGTCATTTGTAGATTTCACCAACATACCTGATGATGATCTTATGGATCGTCTGATCTTTATTAAAAATGAAGTTAAACGAAAGACGGGAATACCAGTATCGATCGGAGTTGGTCCCAATAAAACTCTTGCCAAACTAACTTCACATATTGCCAAACAAAGTTCAGACTACAACGGAGTTTGTTCTTATTGGGAACTTCCTAACTTCAGAAACATGATGTATTCAATAGATGTTTCTGAGGTGTGGGGTGTTGGAAGAAAGTGGACTAAGAAGTTGAATAGTTTAGAAGTTCACAGTGTGGGGCAGTTCATGAATATGCACGACTACACGGTAAGAAAGTTAATGAACATCAACGGACTGAGAACAAAGATGGAGTTACTGGGTGAGTATTGTCATCCTGTTCAAAAGAATATGAAACCAAAGAAGAACATTGCATCCACTCGTAGTTTTGGGCAAGATGTAGATGATTTCTTACAGATTTCTGAGGCGATGTATTCTTACATCGAGAACGGTGTGAAGAAACTTGTTCAGAACAACATTCAAGCTTCTAAGTGTAGTATTTTCGTAAGTGGTAATAAACACAAAGATGGTGGACACTACAGATCATCGCATATAAATCTCCAAGAGTCCACACAAGATGTTAACGAGATTTGGGGACAGGTTTATCCTCAACTCAAAAAGATTTATCAATCAGGAAAGAAATACAAAAAGTGTGGTATTGTATTTCATGATTTGACACCTGATAATATCAAACAGATAACACTTTTTACTGAACCCATCCAAAGTTTTGAAAAACCTATCAATGAAGAAAAGAAATGGGAAATGAAACAAGATTTTGTTTCACAACATTATACTACTTCATGGGATGAGTTACCATTGGTGTTTGTTTGATATTTATTGATATGTTTCAGTATATCTCAGAAATAATAAAGAATATTTCACCTGCTCAGAGATTTTGGGCTCTTCTCATCACATTGGTTACCATCACTTTAGTTACATTGGGGGATGACTTGATAAGTGCGGTAAACTCAAGTAACTCCGTATTGGAAAACAAAGTAAGTGCTCTTGAAACCTCCAACAAGTCACTACAGACACAAAACATTGAGTTACAACAACTTATACTCAAATCCCAACTTGATTGTACCAAAGACATTACACAACTCAGACAACAGATCTTGGATGAGATTACTTTATTGGAAAAAGAAATGAAACAAGGTTCGAATCCATTTGAACTAAGGAGGACTGAAGAACCATTGGCGGGGTCAAATGGTGATACAATCAGAATGATGAAACGTGAGCCAGTAATTGTGGAAACCGTTGTCAATCGTAAAGCGATGACTCATGTCAAGGAAATGAAGAAAAAACTTCAAGAAGAGATAAAAAACTCAGAACTTTAATAAACCATTAAGTTTCGTTTTTTCAGTAATCCGAACTATTTATCAATAAAAAAACTATGGCAACATTATCTTTTACTGTAGCTTACGCACAATCTTTTGATGCTGTAACGGGAATGACACCAACTGACACAGTTTACGCTGAAGATTTGGGTAACTGTTCAACTTGTCAAACTGAAACAGGAAGCTGCTGGTCATGTTTAACAACTGAACAACAACTGTTTTCAGACGTTAACTTAACATCACCTGTCTCTGATGGTTACTACTTTTTGAGTTACGGTGAGGGTTCTGGTCCTGCAGTGTGGCACATCGTAGGTGGTTATCCACAACACGGAGGATTTTCAAATCCTGCTTTGGGTTAATCAATCGTAAGAAACTATTACAAACCCTCACTTGAAAAGGTGGGGGTTTTTTATTATATTATGTTTATGATCAAAATAGATGTAAAAGAAGGTGACACCGTTCTAATGGGTCGATTCAAAAACAAAAAGGTAGTGGTTAAATCCATAACCTATGATGAACATGGTATGCCAATGATCAATGGTAAGTCCGCCTGCACATTTAGAACATCCAAGAAATAGTTATAGTATAAATCAACTATTTAATACACAAAATTATGTGGCAAGCAAATATCACAATCAAAAACAACACAAGTTACAACTTAACCATCGATGGTGTTGGACCTGGTAATCAGACAATCGGACCTGACTCACAAGTATCATGGTCATCAACCGAAGTCCATAACACAAAGAGTCTTTTGTTTTGGGTACAAGAGAATGTGTGGTATATGCAAGGTAACCTATCATTTGGTCCTGAAGCGGGTGTATATGTCGATCGGGGATGGATGGCAGACGGTGACCAATCAATAGAGATGGTGGCTGACGCAAACGGTAAGACGTGGACACAAACCCAAAATGGGGGTGAGACACTCTTAGCATGGAATGAGTTTGAACAAGGAGGAGATGTTACCCTCACGTTTAACAAACAATAAGGTAGACCCTCACATAAAAGTGGGGGTTTTTATTTTAATATTTGGTATTGTCAAATTTTTGCCGTTACTTAGCCATATGAGTCAATACCTAACCGCAGCACTACTGAAGCGTAATACAGACAAGTCGGTAAATTACCTTTTAAATTTACAAGACTTTATTTGTCAGTGTTATGTTAATCTTAATCCAAACTCTTATGGTACTCACATACAGGAGTATCTAAGACAATCTTTAAATGCGTGGGATGTACCCGCATACGAAGAACGAGGTGATTTTCAAGTGGGGGATAAATACTTTGAAGTTAAGGCAAGTTATCTTTCACAAAAAAACAGTTTATATAATCTGACACACCTGAGAACGTGGCAACAAATCAACTATTACTTATGTTGTTTCATTGATTGTGATGATGAATTCAAACCATATTTCTATGTCATAGATAAAAACATTCTTGCGAAGATGAAGTTAGGGTTTATGAATGGTACGCCGAAGTCAAATGTAAATAATGTTAATGTGGAGATGAGGGCAACTGTCAAACTTAATTCAGATAATCATAAGGTTCTTAGTAAACACAATCTATTAAAAGATAATACGTTTGACTCATTGCGTGAGTTTATGTCAGAATTAAGAAAAAAACATAAATAGGTTAATGATAAGACCCTCACATAAAAGTGGGGGATTTTTTATTTTCGTTTGTTTTTTCGGATCTTTTGTTTTTTCTTTACAATATGTTTAATAAAAAACTTTAACCATTGTAAGTCTCATGCAAACATTCTTACCATATCCCGACTTCCGTCAGTCTTTAGAATCGTTAGATAATAAACGATTGGGTAAACAACGTGTGGAAGCCTATCAGATTATCTCTGCGATCACTCAACGTCCTCGTAAGGACGGAAAACCATATAAGGGATGGGTATCACACCCTTGTTCGGTGATGTGGAGGGATTACGTCAATGCTTTGAAGTTATACTACAATGATTGTATTGACGTATGGAAAGAACGTGGGTTCAAAAACACGATGGAGTATGAAACCATAGAGGGTGAGTTTGTTTTACCACATTGGTTAGGTAATGAAGAGTTTCACTCCTCACACAGAGCAAATCTTCTACGTAAAGACATGGGTTATTATTCTCAACATGGATGGACTGAAGATCCTAATGATCCTTACATATGGATGGATGGTGAAGGTCAGTGGTACAAACAAATGGTGGGGGAAAAGACCCGTCAATACTTATTTGAAGAAAGTTATTAACAAATTTGTTGAAATAAGAACTTTGTATTATATTTGTCCTATTAAAACTTTAATCAACACCCCGACCATGAAAACTAACGAACTTTACGAAACCGTTATCAACTACCAAACTGAAAACCGAGTTTTTTTCCAAAACGCTGAAAATTGGGATGTTCGTAGATTTTGTGAAATGTATGATGATGGAGAGCTTGAACTCCAAGATTGGTTCCAACGAGATTATTGTTGGAATAAGGAACAAGTGTCTGCCTTAGTACATACATTGATTCACACCCCAACATTGCTTCCTGAGATCGTGCTGATCGACATCGATGGTAAATTTTACGTAGCGGACGGACACCAACGTCTACGAAGCTTGATTGTCGAAGTTTTCAAAAATCCAGACTTCAAATACCAATCCAAAGAACTTACTCAACTAACAAAGTTTTACAACACCAATCAAAAATCACAAAATTGGAAAAGTTTTGTTCGAGAACTCGAGAGACGTACAATTACTGTCAAGGTAATCCGTAACAATAATCTCAATGAAGTTGAACTTCGGAATTTGAAATCATATGTTTTCCGTAAGTGGAATAATGGCAAATCCGTAAACATGGCTGAAAAACGAGGATCGTTCCCTTCAGATCTGAACATTATGCTTATTCAAAACCTTAAGGAAACCACACCTGATGATCTCAAAAAGATGTTGTTGGTTTCAAACTCTATTGGAAGAAACTCTTTTAATGAGTTTGTTGAGAAAATGTTTTATCATTTCATGAATCCAGATGCGACTTGTGATCCTAAAACAGAAGATTTTGAAAGAATTCACTCAATCGAGTTTGAAAGCATTCAGAACAAAGTAAATAAGTTCCGAAGTACTTTCACTACGATGAGTGAGGTTGTTAAGGAGTACACTGAAAAAAATGGTAAGTTTTGGGGTTCTTGTTGTCTGAGAGACGTTCTCACCTTTGTAAACTCCCTTCAAGCTAAAGGTGAGTTTCGTACAATGACTCAATATCGTGAGTATTTGATGAGTACTTTAGATACTATTCAAACAACTTATGTTAAGAACAATAAGTTTGATGCCTACAAGAATAATGAATTCGATAAGGTTGATAATGAAATCAATGAATTTTGGTACAGGGGCTTCTTTGTGTTCTTCGGTAAAGGACAAGATGGTAAGTTTGTTTACAGAAGAAACTTCCTAAACACTAACAAAGAAAAGTTTGGGTCTGTTGGAGAATCTGATGGACAACGTCTCTTTAACTTGTTCCAAAAACAGTTCAAGTACCTTGAACAAAACCGTAAATGTTGTGGTTTTGATGGGTCAAGTTGTAAGTACACCGAAGGAGAACTCTCTATCAATGAGATGCAGGCTGACCACATTTTGGAACATTCTCTCAATGGTAGTACAACTATTAACAATCTACAAATGTTATGTGTGGATTGCCATAAAGACAAAACCAAAGAGTTCATGACCAAAAAGTTAGAGTTTGTAGAATAGTATTAAAAACCCTCCACCTAAAGTGGAGGGTTCTTTATATTTATATGTCATGAGAGATTTAATAAAAAATATTATTAGAGATTTTTTGTTCGAGGATAGGGCTCTTTATAGTGTTGATGAATTAAAACAAATAGCCTCACAGTATCAAAGTTTCAAAGAGTTTATGCAAAAAGAACCCAAGGTTCTTAGTGCAATAAGAAGAAAAGGTAAGGACTTCACTGAAGAACTCACAGCTCATATGGATAAAAGTCATTATAAAAAATGGTCCGATGAAGATTTGAAAAATGAAGCACTTAAGTATAATAATAGAACTGATTTTCAAAAGGGTAGTCCAAATGCTGATGCTGCGGCACGAAGTAGAGGTAAAGACTTTTACAATGATATAACGTCTCACATGATTGTGAAAAAACGAAACAAATTTTCAGATGAAGACTTAGAGAAAGAGGCTAAGAAGTACAAAACAAAAATCGACTTTCAAAAAAATAGTCCCTCAGAATACCAAACGGCACAAAGAAGGGGAAAAGACTTTTATGACAAGATCACTCAACATATGGAAGATGTGTTGACTTATTGGGATATTTCAAAAATCAGAGAAGTGATTTCTCAATATCAAACAATAAAAGATTTAAGAACTGAGAACCCAAGTGCATATAATTGGTTATTGAGGTTGAAAAAAAATGATCTCAAAAGTTGGGAAGATTTGACTAAGAATCTTGAACGTAAACACAAAACTTGGACCGACCAAGATCTTGCTGACGAAGCTAAAAAATATTCAAAAATGTCTGATTTTTGGAAATATAGTAGTTCCGCAGCGCAAACAGCCAGGGACCGAGGCAAAGAGTTCTATGATCAAATAACTAATCATCTTGAAACAATTACTCAATGGACGGATGAAATGTTAAAAGATGAAGCAAAAAAATATAAAACTTTACCTGAGTTCAAAAAAAATTCACCAAATGCGGTCCAAGCGGCTTACTCAAGAGGAATAATCCAAGATATTACTATGCACATGGAAAAAACTGGAAGTAGGTTTAAAAGATTAATTTATGCATATGAGTTTCCCGATAAATCTGTTTATGTAGGTCTGACTTTCAATTTGGATAAACGAGATCGTTCTCACATGAAAAGTCCGACATCCGCAGTTAATATTCATATTCAAAATACAGGATTGAAACCCATACGTAAATCCCTAACGGATTACATGACAAAGGAAGAGGCATCCAAAATGGAGGGAAAGTTAAAGGATAAATATGAGAATGAAGGTTGGACTATTTTGAACAGAGCTAAAACAGGTGCTTTAGGTGGTGATGTTTTAAAGTGGACTGAGGATGCGATTAGACAGGAGGCTTTAAAGTATAACACTCTTTCAGATTTTTACAAGTACTCTGCATCAGCTCTCAACAGAGCCAAACAACTTGGTAAAGATTTTTATAAAGATGTTACTTCTCATATGTCAAGTAAAGTAAGATATCTTACGGATGATGAAGTTCTTCAAATTGCAAAAAAATTCAAAACAAAAAAAGACTTTCTGAGTGGTGATCGTCGGGCTTATAACATCGCTCGTAGAAGAGGAAATGATTTCTTTAACAAAGTTACTGCACATATGTCTCCGCTCAGAAAAAAATGGGACGAAGATTCCATAAGACAAGAGGCGTTAAAGTTTCAGTCTAAAAAAGAATTTGCAAATAAAAGTGGATCTGCATATAGTTTAGCACGATCAAAAGGTCTTGATTTTTTTAATAGTGTAACACAACATATGGGTGATAAAAGAAAATCAACCTAATAAATAATCAGTTCATTCAGTTCGGAGGGTGAGGTTCGGGAAAATCCCTCACACACCACTCCTTCCTTTACTCACTGATTATCCATTATTATATTTATAAACATGAGACTCCTTTCTGATTTGATTTATATTACGATACTCACGGTTGGTAGTATTAACATACTTTCATGGTTAGTTTCTTTACCGAAGAAGATTTATGAATGGTATATGGAAGACATATACAAGCCAAAATAGGATTTGACAAGACCTTATAAGTTGTCTATATTTTAACCATAAAAAATATTATTATGAAAAACTTAGTTATAGACAATGCTCACTCTGAAATCGGATTCAAAGTAAAACACTTAATGATCTCATCTGTCAAGGGAAATTTTGGTACCTTCAGTGGTCAAGTAGATGGTGCGGGTGAAGTATTTGTTTCAATCAATACAAACTCAATCAACACAGGTAATGTTGATCGTGACAATCACCTCAAATCGGCAGACTTCTTCAACTCAGAAGAGTTTCCTACCATCACTTTCACTTCTAAGAATGCCAACCTGATGTCGGATCAACTCCTCGGTGAACTCACCATTAAAGGTGTAACACTTCCTGTAGTATTGGATGTGGAATACAACGGTAAGAGTGTTGATCCATGGGGTAACACCAAGCACGGTTTCGAGATCAATGGTGTGATCAATCGTAACAACTATGGTCTCACATGGAACGCGGCTCTCGAGACAGGTGGAGTACTTGTAAGTGAGGATGTAAAGATCAACATCGATCTTCAACTTATGGAGGTTAATGTAGAAGACCAAGTAACACAGTCACCCGAATAAGTAATCTTACGTATTTATTTAAACCCTCATCTTTTTAAGGTGGGGGTTTTTTATTTGGATTTTTTGTTTTATCTTTGGGGTATGAAAATAAAACTTCCTCCATTCTTGGACTATGGGATTAGGATAATCTCATTGATCCTATTATTCTTTATCTCGTTAGAGTTTGATCGTTTTACCTTCGGAATGATGAATGTTTCCAACACCGTTAGTTTCGGTTTGGGTGTCTCATTGTTCTTGGGTGGTAACCTGATCTCATTCTACATTGCATACAAAATCGTTTATTCACTTATTAAATTCAAATCAAATGAACCCAATCACTAAAATTATTCTCGGAACTGTAGCGGTTATAGCTCTTTTGGTATCAATGGCTGGATGTGAGCGTATTGATGCGGGACACGTAGGTGTCAAAGTAAACATGTATGGAGACGGACGTGGTGTTGATGACATTACCGAAGTAACAGGATGGGTGTTTTACAACCCATTGAGCACAAAGATCGTGGAGTTTCCCACATACATCCAACACAAAGAGTACAAGCGTGTTGTTGATGAATACGGTGAAGTAACTTCTGATGAATCATTCATTGTAAACTCAAAGGACGGTTCAGAGTTTCACGTATCACCAATCCTTAACTATTCGGTCAAACGCGAAAAGGTACCATATATCTTTTCAAAGTACCGTGTAGAACTTCCTCAAGTGGAAGAAGGGTTTCTCAAGACTGCGGTATACGATGCATTTCGTATTGTGGCAAACTCTTACACCGCAGACGAACTGATTGGTAACCGTGAACAGTTTGAACTCAAGGTCCGTCAGGTACTTCAGAAACAACTCGAACCTGAAGGGTTTATTGTCTCGCAGTTTACGTCAAACTTGGTTTACCCTGAGACTTTCAAGAAGGCAATCGAGTCTAAGAACAACGCTGTACAAGCGGCTCTACGTGCTGAAAATGAAGTTAAGACCGCAGAGGCTCAGGCTAAGATCAAAATCGCGAAGGCTGAAGGTAATGCTCAAGCGATGTTGACTCAGGCTAAAGCGGAGGCTGAGGCGAACTCACTAAAACAACGTACACTTACTCCTATGTTGTTACAACAGCAGTGGATTGAGAAGTGGGATGGACAACTTCCTACCACACAACTCGGATCGGGTACAAACATGATGTATAACATTAACAAGTAAGTAAAACTTTAATCTATAAAAGCCCTCATCTTTTTAAGGTGGGGGTTTTTCGTTTAAAAATATTTCACTATCTTTGTTGTATGAAAAGAAATGAATTTGATTCAAAGAAGGTTAACAGACCGAGTCCGATGTTTATGGGATTTTTTTATGGATGGATGTCTTTGTATCTTTTTTTGAAACTATTTGAAATCGTATAGAGTCATGATCGACAATTTGGAAATCATCAAACCACTATTGAACTTCGAGAACGAGGGTGACTTTTACATGCTCTATATCTTCAAAAGAAAGAAGGATCAAACAACTGACAAGGCAAACCATCAGTCAGTTCGTACCATTAAGACTTACTGTGTCGATAGTGTGGAATATCTCGAGAATAGATATGATGAAATCAAACAAATGTGCGAGATGTTCAAAGCCAGAGGTTACATTCACATTCAGAAACAGAATCACCAAGACGTGTCTTTGGAGATGATGGTGGCTCTTGCAAATAAGATCCGTAACGGTCAACACAGACAACAGCACTTGTTTGATTCTGTGGTGGGACAACTCAAGACTTTGGAAAAACGGTGGATTGTGGATATTGATACTAAAGATGATGGTGAGTTGTTAAAAGTTATGAATGTAATAAACAACGAGTGTCGTCCATTTTTAACGAGATCTGAGATTCATACCCATTTGGCTGATGGTACTGTGAATGTTACATACGACTATGTTCCCAAAGTAATTAAGGTTATTCCAACTAAAAGTGGATATCATTTAATCACTGAGAGATTCGATGTGATGGAGTTCAAGAAACACTATCCTGATATTGATATCCAAAAAAAGAACCCAACTCTTTTGTACTTACCCAAAAGTTTGGAATAATTTTCTTATCTTTGTCCTATGGACTTATCACTTAGAATACTAAACAAATACCGAAACGAAGGGTTGTTGTACAGTCAGGTACATCCAACCCTTCCTTTGACTATATGGAACTACACCGAGAAAGTTCAGTACGAAGGTCTTTGGGATGAGATTACTTTGTCTTGCCGAGGTCTTGTTACTGATGACAGGGCAGTTGTATATGCCCGACCATTCAAAAAGTTCTTCAACATCGAAGAGGGTAAACACACTCCGACTTCTGAGTTTGAAGTCTTTGAGAAGATGGACGGTTCATTGGGTATTATGTTCAAATACAATGGTGAAGTGATATGTGCCACTCGTGGTTCGTTTGCATCAGATCAAGCGGTTTGGATGTCAAAGTTTGCCAAAGAATACAACTACCAAGACATTATTGTCGATGGGTTTACTTACTTGTTTGAGATAATCTACCCCGAAAATAGAATCGTGGTAAATTATGGTGACCAAGAAAGATTGGTGTTGTTGGGTATTATCAAAACGGAATCAGGTGAAGAATTACCTTACAATGATATATCATTTGATGGTTGGGATATTGTCAAAAAATATGATGGAATTCGGGATTATTCCGAATTGAAATCCAAAATTGACAATAATTCAGAAGGTTTTGTGGTTCGATTCTCCAATGGTGATCGAATGAAGATCAAAGGTGAGGAATACCTTCGTCTCCATAAGGTTATGACCAACCTCTCAACCATTGCGGTTTGGGAGGTTTTATCCAACGGTTCAAACATGGATGATTTGTTGAAGGATGTTCCTGATGAGTTTTATTCTAAAATCAAAGACTATGAGAAGTCTTTGATTGTTCGGTTCAATCAGTTGGAAGAGGAATACCAAAACCATTTCGACTCCATCAGAGGATTGGGTATTCGAAAGTTCTTTGCTCAGACCGCACTTATGTTCCAACATCCCTCAATCCTTTTTGCTATGTTGGATGGAAAAGATGTGTCACCCATTATTTGGAAGATTATCAGACCGGATTTCAAAAAATTGTAGTATCTTTGTGTTATGAAAAAACTGACAGTCATATTTGACCTTGATGGGACTTTGGCTCTGATTGATAAAAGACGAGCCAAAGCTCTCAAACTCAATGGTAAATTAAATTGGGGTGAGTTCTTCAAACCTGAAAACATTCAGTTGGATGAACCAAACATTCCTGTAATCAAAACATTTCAGTCTCTAAAACAATCAGGTTTTGAGGTGGGTATCTTTTCGGGTCGTGATTCCATTTCTCGCAAGGAAACTGAAGAGTGGTTACTTGAAAATGGTATCAAAGCAGATTTCTTTAAAATGAGACCACAAGGTTCACACACTCCTGATGATGTCCTGAAGAAAATGTGGTTGACTGAGATGATCTCAGATGGTAAAGAAATCCTTTGTGTATTTGATGATAGGGATAAAGTTGTAAAGATGTGGAGAGATAACGGTATTAGTTGTTTTCAAGTAAATTATGGAGATTTTTAAGTTATGAAAGAGTTATTTTTATTGAGAGGATTACCAGGTTCAGGTAAGTCAACTTTGGCCAAATCATTATCAGATTCACATATTGAGGCTGATATGTTTTTCATGAAAGACGGTGAATATAAATTCGATGGTTCCAAAATAAAAGATGCACATAATTGGTGTCAAGATGTTGTGGAACATTGGATGGATGAAAACAAACCGAAGATTGTGGTGTCCAATACCTTTACTCAAGAATGGGAAATGGACAACTACTATAAGTTGGCTGAAAGGTTTGGGTATCGTGTGTATTCAGTTATCGTTGAGAATCGTCACGGTGGTGTAAATGAACACGGAGTACCTGAAGAAAAGTTGGAACAAATGAAAAACAGATTCGAGATTAAGTTATGAGAATGGCTAAAGCACCACAGGAACATGTGGACCGACTACGAATTTGGATGCAGTTTAACAATGAGTTTTGTAAGATTGACCCAACCAACGAGTTTGAGTGGGACGAGTTTAAGAAAGATTGGGAAGATGAGGAGGATTTTGCGCCAATCATCAAACATTGTGAGGATAAGGGAAGGTTCAATTTCGACTACTACATGGATTATTATCAACAACATATTTCTTGGATTCACATGAGAATAATATATGGATATGAAGTGTTAGTTGAGAATGTTTGTGACCCTGATTTGGATTATTTGGAATACAAACCTGAGATAAAAAAATTATTGGAAGAAGATGAAACACCTGTGGAGACTAATTAAAAGTATTTTTGTAAATGATGCTTACGAGATAATCTCAGAACGAGGTAAAGAGATTTTAGCTGAACAACAAAAATATACGTTTATATCAAAGGGTGATGTTTCCCGAACTGAATCTGACACGAGTGATTTGATCATTGACAGAAATGGAAAACGAAAGACCAAATTCAAATTAAATGATAAACCTCCACTCTGAATAAGATGGGGGGTTTTTTATTCACATTATTTATCGTATATTTTATACCATGAAAGATTACACAGTTACACAGGATCAGTTTTTGTCTTTAGGACACTATAACCGAATGTTTGAACACTATTCAAACATGATTATGGAGATATGTACCAAATCATATGATGATGAGATTTCATTAGGTTTCGAGCTCGGGAAGCTCCATGCTGATATGAGAGATTCATATCTCTCTATGACGGAACTCATGAATGACATTAAAAATGGGGAAGAGAGTCCCAAGATTTCTTTAGATGATTTGTATAAACCCAAACCATGGGAAACCACCACTGATGACATGGTTCCATATCATACTATTTGTGGATGTAATCCCGCAAACGGTGGTAGTGGGATTTGTGGTTGTGTTATGGGAAACCAAATGGTTAGAAAGGGTTATGGTACTAAAACGAATATTACCACAAGTGGTAATAACTTTGACACCATATAGAAATGAAAAAACACAGGAATCCATGTCCACAATGTGGAAGACGTGGTAAACCTAATAATATAGGGATATATTCTTGTGAGCAATGTCTTACCTGGTGGACTAAACCTATTATAGAAGATCATATGAAAATAGATCCAAAGAAAGTAATAAAGACTGAACCCAAAATGATAAAAGAAGGTATAGGATTACCTGATCTTTTTTTACTATTTTTGTTTATCGGAGCAATAATACAAATCGTAATCCAAGTAATCGTTTAAACAATAAAGATCATGAATAAGACTTACCTGTGGTTAGATGATATGAGAGATCCAAATGTGTACAGGTGGATTGCAGAATACATGCCCGAATACGAACCTTCTGTAGATAAGATCATATGGGTTAAAGACTACAATGAGTTTGTGGATTACATTAATACCAATGGTCTTCCTGATGAGATCTTCTTCGATCACGATTTAGGTAACAGTGAAGAAAAAACAGGATATGATGCTGCCAAGTGGTTAGTGGATTACTGTATGGATAATGATCTTGATCTACCTGAATGGGGGGTACAATCTGCAAACCCTGTAGGTGTAGATAATATTAATGGAATACTGAGAAACTATAGGAGATTTAGAGAAGAGTCTGAATAAATGAACCCTCACCAAAAGTGGGGGTTTTTTTAATCAATACCGTCTATAAAGAATGAGATCTGTGGATCATATTCGATATGATCATAGACATACTCCCAAATCATTTCACTAACGGTTCCATATCCCATCCCAATACTACCAAAAGTCATATTTTTCATACCAAGGTTACTATTAATATCAACCATCAGACGATCTGCATAACCATCAATATCTTTTTCGCCAGGTGAGAAGAAAACATTCCCACGAGTAAAATAATAATCAGGTTCATTACTATTTTGTCTAAACTGTTTAGGTAATATATCTGATTTGGTAACCTCAGACAATAACTTACATACACGATCTATATATTCATTCATATACTCACCCAAATCATCAGCAACCACATAGTGAATATCAAATGTACTTGTACCTTCTTTTGGTCCTTTACTCTTATCATTCCAATCACTGTCATATCTACTATTCACACCAACTAAGTTAAAAAATGAATAAAGAGAAGATCTAAGAATGTCTTTGTGTGCAACAATATCCCAATATTTTTCAGAGTAATCTTCACCCTTTTTTAAGAACTTATCAGGAAACACAAGAACATTAAACTTCATATGATTAACGCTTCCTGTAACATATATGTCAACACCATACTTCTTTCGGAAATACCTATCTACAAGTTTATTAAGGGTACTTAGTATCATATCTTCATAAATACCATAAGACTTACAAATATATGTGTAATGGACAATACAGTTCACTCACTACGGGGGTGATGTGAAAACCCTTTCAGGGTTTCACCCCCTTCGTTCATTCACTGATTCTCCATTACCTATAAGCCTCCATACTTATATTACCCCATTATAAGTCCTCCCACTTATTCCCCCCCATTTACGACCCCCCATTAATGAGGGACACAATAGTAGGTGATAGAGTATACCTGACTTATATGATGATACAAACAAGGGAACTTCGTTCCACACCACTAAACATCATGTCTTATAGGTATTAGCTATACTTTTAGGGTAATCCACGAAAAACACTACGTGGTTTTGTGAAAGGATTATAGAGAAAATCTATTATGATACACCTGACTATGTGTCATACGAAGGGGGGGAATAATGGGTCATATTATGGTCTAACCGACCACCCGTTGAAGGAGATTTCATCTCTCCCCCGCCTCTTCACTTAATGTTCCCTTTTTTACTGGAAAATGTAATACCTAAAAAAATGGTCCTCCTGCTATCGTCAGGGGGGATTTTTTAGGGCTGGTCCTATCGTCAGGACCATTTCTGTGGTATAAAGTGGGGGATAGTGGTAAAGAGGAATCAGTCAAAAAGGGGGAAAGGGGATTGCCCCGTCCCCAACGCTCGACTGACATTTTGTCAATTCCAAGTAATTGACACAAAAGTTATTAACAATTTTTCCCCCCTGTCATACTGTCAGGACCAAATACCCTTTACAAACTCCCCCATTTTTATATGTTCCAAACTATGGAAAAACTCTCCCCCCATTTAGAATGGATCTCAGATGACACAATCAGATTAGAGATTTACCATGGTGGTCACTATCAGGGGGTGTTGTATTATGAGAGGGCTAAGAGATCTTATAACACTAAACCCATAATGGGGGGATGGGTTTGTGTGGATGCTAGCATCCAAGAATCTCTCTATAGAACTTGTTCCAACTTAGAACCAAAGACTCTGATGGAGTGGGGGGTACGCCAAGTTCGTGTTTTAGATGAGTCCACACAGCGTACCACACAACCTCACATCGACGAGCCGCTTTCTCCAACGGGTGATTCCAATAGTATTTAGGATCATCGGCTTTGTGGAGGTCATAGCTCGATAGGTCCTGAAATGAGTGACACCATTCGTGAAGGATACATTTGATCATATCCTTAACATCCTTAATCTCGGTGGTCGATAGGGTGATGGTGTGGTAGTCACTACTGTAGTTTGCTGATCTCCCCACATCAGTATGACGGAACTTATAAGAGGGGGGGAAACCACTGTGGTGAATGGGGAGATGTTGTTCACACCAAACAAGGGTCCTCTCAGCAATGAACTTCCTTGTCGCCAACCCCAATGAGGAGTAGGGAGTATAGTAGGTGATGTGGGGATCAACTGTCTTGTTCATAGCGCCAAGATACAACAAAGATTTTTAATATACAAGACCCAAAGTTATCAACAATATTTGGTGGTGTCAAAAATATACTGTACCTTTAGGGTGGTCGAGGGTGGGAACTAACCTTCGGTCAGGTCAAGAAGTGTGTCCCCCAATATTATTACAGGCAAGAGCATCAACACAAAGTTACGGCAAAAAAACTTCATGCACAAGTTGTGGGATAAAAACTTTCGCCGTATATTTGTTCTGATGCTTTTTTTATAAAAAAAAGGACTATGTAAAATATACATAATCCTTTCCCCCCATGTTTGGTGGATACAAAATATTGTCTTATATTTGTGGTATGGAAAACACACTAACACAAACCCTCACTCTCGAGCTTACCCCCGAGGAACTCGAGACCCTATCACAACTGTGGTTCTATGATGTCGACACCCTTCAGTACGAGGTGGAGATGATAACTAAGTACAATGACCCTAACGGTGAACTCGAAGAGCTAACCAATCTTATGTTGTCCGCAATGGAGATCCAAAAGAAACTAAACGATCTTAACAACTCCCTTCAGTGATGGTGGTGCTCGCAGTCCTTATCGTTTGTCTTATCCTATGTGGTGCCGTTATTTGGCTGACAAAAAATATAGAAGATTTTTGACCCCCCCATTTGGTAGTGTAATATTTTAGTTGTATCTTTACCATATGAATAACGTACTGATCATCATCGCAACCATCATAGTGATATCACTACTCGGGATTTACACATCCCTGAAAAAGAAATAGCCACGAGGGGGGGATCTGTCACTATGTCAGGTTGGGGGACCGCAGTCCCCCCCTCAGATGGGGGTATACACCCCCCCCTCCCCCCGTATCCCCCCCATATAGGGGGTAAATTGGTCAAAAGGGGGGGACAATACCGCATATATACCTTTTGAAAATTTTCTGGAAATTTTTGGGAAAATTTTTCCTAAAAGGGGGTCCTTATATTTATAACTTATGGATGTAATTATTACAGAAAAAAGACTTACTGAAGTTCTTTACAAATATCTTAATGCGAGAATCAAAGGGTTTGATAAGTGTTATTATGATTGGGCTGAGTTTGGTTGTGGTATGGGTGTATGTTGTGACCCTTATGCAATTAAATTTGTTTTAGATGAAAGTAGTTATGATGATTATTTATTTAAGTTGGTTGATGGTGAGTTTTACGATGATGTTGGTGATTACCCTTCTGAACTTAAAGGGGACTTACCTGAAGTTTGTCAGAGTCCACCTAACATTGAAAATGTTAGATTTGATACAATAATTCTAAATGAAGAAATGTTTGAAATTATTACCAAGATGTTTGGTAATTTTAATATATGGCGTGATTCTTTATTAACCATTCTAAATAACACTTATGGTTTTAATGCTAAAACTTTATTATATATATTTTCATAAACATAGATTACCGAGAGAAACAAGACCCTCTTCTGAAAAGAAGGGGGTTTTTTGATTTAAGAATTTTCAGAAAATTTTTCAGAAATTGGGGGATTCTTAGAACCACCTAATAATTCCAATAATATCCACTATGAAATAGAAAAGGTTCATAACGAACATTGGGTGGTCTTTCTTCTTATACATAATAATCGTTAACCATAGTCTTGCAGCACCTAAGATGGGGAACGCCCATTTGGTTGAAGAGATATTAAGTGCGAGTAATGTTGCTCCGATTAGTAGTAGGACAACTGATGTCCATTCTTGCCAGTTCTTCTTTGTGTTCATAGATTTTTCATTGTATATTACCACTATATATTTCCAAGTAAATCTTTTGATTTGAAAAAGGGGTAAATTCGTTTCCAGAATTTTCTGGAAAATTTTTGGAAAACCTTGGTAGTGATTTATATTTTGATTCTTATATATTATAGAAGTACAATATGGGAACAATAACATGTTTGATTAAAACTGAAGAGTTATATGGTTTGGGGTCCATTACTTGTGGGTCACCTACTTTATCCGATAGTTTGGTATTTTGTCCTCCTTTCACATTTGGTTCTGTTCAAGCTTTGTTTTCTTCATCGAATGCTCAGAGGGTAAAAGATCATTTTTTGGAGGGTAAGTCATTTGAAACCATAGGGGATGATGACCCTTATCATTCAATGCGTCAATATGTATTTTTCAATGGGGGTGAAATAAAAGAATTCACAGGAGACAGGGTACCTCTCGCATTTGTAAAGAAACAGGAAAATATTATTGTATGTGGTAACAGAGTTGGAAAGGAAAGTTATGGTGAGAACTTATTCAATTCTTTGGTAAAATATTATTCTAATGATTTGGAAGATGTGATAATAAAATCTTTTCGGGAAAATAAATATATTGGATTTGATGATGTGTGTAAGAGTCGAGGTATATCTTCCACGACTTTTTCTTTGAAGTTATTTCAAAAGAGTGGCAAACTAATATCTTCCCGTGATCTATATCACTCATCCAAAGATATTATCGATTTGATTTAATCTTATATTCTTTTTTGAAAAAAAGTTTTTAGTCTTATCTTTGAACTATGAGTGAAGATTTAGGTGTAAAGATCACCATCGAGGTGATTGAAGAAGAAGGAGATCGTTTTGACTATAACATTTCAGCAAACAGTGGTCTTACCTTGGAAGAGGTTAGAGCTATATTGGCTGGTGCATTATCCATCACCATCTTGGGGGAACCAGATCCCCCCTCTCAAGCAGAGGCACTATCTAATGTGATCCACTATCTTGAGACAGAGTTTGTTTCAACGACGGACATGAATATTACTCTTACAAAGAAAGAGGGGGAATAATATATTTATCCTTATATGGATTCCAAGTTTTATAAGATGTTTTTGCTTCGGAGGGTTTCGGGTGATGAACTCGATGATCTATACAAAAAGGGACTCAAGGATGGGATAAGAATTTTTGATAATAAGTTTATTGATCCCACTAACTTGGAGAGGTTTCGTTTTTGGGTTATTAATAGGATTATGGATGAGATAGACTCTCGATTGAAGAAGGGGACCATCATTGATTATTGGAATCCTGTTAAGGAAGTTCTGAATGAACTATATGGTGCTAAGATTGATAAGGTATTTGAACTTCAACGTGAGAAGAATATACAGAGAATAAGGACTGAGTATATGATGAATAGATTTTCCAATAAAGGATAGACATGAAATATATTATTACAGAGAATCAGATGGGAAAGTTCGAAAGACTTGTACGTAAGGATTTGAATAAGTACTTTACCCCCTTTATTGGTTGGGAGAATGTTAAACAACATATTAAAGTGACCACGAATGACTATCCTCCTGATATTTTCACAAAGATTTATATTAACCCTCATGGATTGGGGGCAAACTATTATGGGTATCAGTTTTATTCTGAGTTTGTAAAAGATCAGGTTATTGGTCTTCTTAGGGTAGATGAGCTTCGTTTTGAATATCTTAGTCGCAAATACAATAGACTGTGGATCCCGATTCTGATGAAATGGTTTGAGGAGAATACAGGATATCCTGTTAAGGACATCGGCTTTAATTGGTAATATTTTTTTCATATCTTTGTAAGGTATGAAAGCAAAACTTGTTTATCGTAGTTTTTCCCCCTCTTTGGATGTTGATGGATTTTATTATAAACCGAGCAAGGAGTGGAACTACCTTGTTTGGTGTGATGACAAATATAGAGATTATTTTATTCGGGTTTATGGAAATATCCCCGATCGTATTAACCCCGTGAAGTTATCTTTGGTGGATCAGGAAGGTTCTGTTGTCTATGATGATTTTAGAACTGAAATCCCCGAGATGGTTTTAAATGATATATTGGAAAATGGGGGGGACTGTAAGGTAAAGATCAAAAAGGACTCCGTTTATTTGGGGGGTAAAAAACTAATCTCTCTGCTCTCGTGAACCGACTCCCCCTACCCCCTCTTTTCTGACCGCGGTTACCGACCTTCGGTCGGACGCCGGTAACCCGAACCCCTTCGGGGATACGGTCCCTTATATAATAACCCACCTTATGGTCATCTCAGAAAAAGGGGTTCACCGATGTATTTATTATAAAAATGAATTGCCATGAAAAAAGTTATTAGATTAACAGAAGGGGACTTGGTTCGACTTGTAAGGAAAGTGCTTGAAGAGCAGTCTGACAGTGACACACGTAGATTTAACATATTAATTCAAAACATTAAAAAAAGATATCCAAATATGTGTAAGGGCTACTTCGATAACCGTGGTGTAACACAAAACAAAAGTAAAAACCTTCCTTTTGATCCCGAAGTCAAGGAGTTACAGATGATATACAATAAAATGTATCCTAAAGAGAAAGTCATTGTGGATGGTATTGTTGGACCACAGATGCGACAAATGTTCTGTACACCCGCTTAATTTCAAATCAAACTTATCAAACCCTCCCCATAAAGGAGGGTTTTTTTGTTCATGTTAAAAAGGGCTGGGTTTGGTTTATTTATATTTTTGTTGTATATTTGTTTTATTATTCTAAAAAAAATGGGTAAGTACTTAAAACAAGCATTCGTGATGGATTTGGAACGTCAACTCAGTAGAGGAGAAATTACTCATTCTTTTATGGTTGATTTGATGCAAGAAGAATGCATCAAGAACTATATTGCTGAAACCTCTAATACCGAAAAAAATGAAAATTACACGTTGTGAAATCTTTGGACAGTTTTATGTCTTACCCACCATTAAGGTAACCTACGACAGATTACTAAATGGAGACAAAGAGATCATTCTCTGTTGGCTTAAATGGGAATGGATATTGGCGCTATAATAATCACTTTATACCCCCTCCCTTAAAGAGGGATTTTTTATTTGCAAAGGTATTTATCAGTTATGAACTTACAGGAACAAATAACAAGAATGAAACAGGTAATGGGAATTTATGAACAATTCCCTGAAGATTTACCCACAAGTCAAGTTGCAAATTCATTTAATTCGGAACTACCAATGGACCAAGACAAATCAGATTTCTCTAATAGTCAAGTCCAAGATATTGTTTGGAGAGCAGGTGGACTAAAATTAAATCCAAAAAGAGGAGGATTATGGTTTGCGGAAAACAAAGAAGACGTTGAAAAGTTTACAAAGAGTATGGGTGGAGAACAAAAAGAAGTTCTACCTTATTTGATAAATTTACAGAACCCCAGAAAGTTGGCGAGTTTTTGGAATGATTATTTAAAAATTGTTGGGTATAAGCATGAGAACGCACGAGAAGATTATATGAACCAATTATTGAAATCAGGTTATGATGGGATCATTATTGACACAGATACTTGGAATGACACTGGAGATGAAAACGCAGTGACATCCAAACAATATATTGTTTTTGATCCGAAAAATGTTAAACCAGCATAATCAATGTGGATATAAAGATATTATTCTTTGTTGGCTTAAATGGGAACTAATTTTGTCCTTCCAATTAACAAATTAAACCCCTCCCAAAAAGGAGGGTTTTTTATTTGGTGAGGTATTTATAATAAAGATTTTTCTATGAAAAAAGTTGTTAGATTAACAGAAGCCGATTTCGTTCGTATTGTTAAACGAGTTATTAGTGAACAAGGTGATAATTTTGTGGGTCAGGGTGACAGATGTATGAGAGATAATGATTGTGCCGATGCATTAGATATGCACTTAGGTGGTTTAAAAGATAAGTATAAAAAAGTTGATAATGGTGAAGGTCGATTTTTTTATGTTGGAATAAATCAATACGGAGATTCAATCAAAGTACTAGTACCTGAAAAAAATGATACTGAATTAATCATATTTAGAAAACCGAAAGGTTCTATGAAAAAAATGGAAACACTAAGATTTAAATTACCCGAATCTCTTGGGGGTAATAATATATCAATTGGGAAGTGGATACAATATTTAAAATAAATTATGAAAAAAGGAAAGTTAAAACCTATGTAAAATGTTTATTTTTAAATGATTTAAACCCCTCCCTAAAAGAGGGGTTTTTTATTTGGTAAGGTATTTATAAGTTATGAACCTTCAAGAACAAATATCAAGAATCAAAGAAGTGATGGGTGTGATCACTGAAGTTGATGATGATAAGTTGAAAAAATTTATCCAAAAAAGGATTGATAAGATCATGGCAGATTTAAGAGAAGAGTCTGAAGATTGGGGTCTTGGTGAAATGGACGAACTTGATGAACTTAATTCTATCGAAAAAATAGAAATAGACCGAATAATTCGATTTACACGAATGGATATATATGTGAATATTTTTGTCAACAGTGACAGAGAAGATTTTGATAATGTAATGTCGACTATAAATTATAAAATACAACAATATATTCCAAATTCATTTGTTCAAATCGATGACATTATAGATAATAGTGATTTTGAACCCGAAATTAATGGGTAAACAAAAAAATGAAAATCATCATTACAGAAAGCCAGTATAACAGAATCCTAAAGGAGGAAAAAGAACAAAAGGTTCTTCATATTCCTTCTTTGAGGTTTTTTAATGACGACTGGAATTTGTTACAAAAATTCTTGAATAGAAGAGGTAATCCACCATACACCATTGGTGGTGATTTGGCTTTGGAATACACACCAATCGAATCTCTTGGAAACTTGAAATCAGTTGGGAATGGTTTGTATTTACAAGGAACATCAATTAAATCTCTTGGAGACCTAACATCAGTGGGGGGTAATTTGGATTTGCGTAGAACACCAATTAAATCTCTTGGAAACCTAACATCAGTTGGGGGTTGGTTGGATTTGAGAGATACACCAATTGAATCTCTTGGAAACCTAACATCAGTGTGGGGTTATTTGGATTTGAGAGATACACCAATTGAATCTCTTGGAAACCTAACATCAGTGGGGGGTTTTTTGGATTTGAGAGGTACACCAATAGAATCTCTCGGGGACTTACAATCAGTTGGGGGTGATTTGTATTTACAAGGAACATCAATTAAATCTCTCGGAGACCTAACATCAGTTGAGGGTAGTTTGAATTTGAGAGACACATCAATTCAATCTCTCGGAAACCTAACACCAGTTGGGGGTAGTTTGAATTTGGAAAATACACCAATTAAATCTCTTGGAAATCTAACATCAGTTGGGGGTAGTTTGGATTTGGCATACACTTCGATTAAATCTCTCGGAAACTTAACATCAGTTGGGGGTGATTTGTATTTGCATGATACTCCATTATCAGAAAAATACACCGAAGAAGAAATCCGTCAAATGGTGGATGTCGGGGTTGACATCTATTTATAAGTCATGAAAATCATCATCACAGAAAGCCAGTACAAAAAACTCTTCAAGGAAGAGAAAGAACAAAAAAGTCTCAAAATACCTTCAATGAAATTTTTTAACAATGATTGGTTCTTGTTGCAAAAATTTTTGGAAAAAAAGGGTAATCCACCTTATTCGATTGGTGGGGATTTGGATTTGGTAAAAAGAGCATTTGAAACTCCTGGAGACCTTCAAACAGTTGGGGGTCATTTGGTTTTGGCAGGAACACCAATCTCCTTGGGAAACCTTCAATCAGTTGGTGGCACCTTGGGTTTGAGATTTTCACAAATTAAATCCTTAGGGAACCTACAATCAGTTGGTGGTAATTTGGATTTGTTAGGAACACGAATTAAATCTCTTGGAGACCTAACATCAGTTGGGGGTCATTTGGATTTGCGAGGAACACGAATTGAATCTCTTGGAAACCTTCAATCAGTTGGGGGTAACTTTGATTTGACTGATACAACATTATCAATAAATTACACCGAAGAAGAAATCCGTCAGATAGTGGATGTCGGTGGTGACATCTATTTATAAGTTATGAGAATCATCATCAGTGAAAGCCAGTATAACAGAATCTTAAGGGAAGAAGAAGAACAAAAGGTTCTTCATATTCCTTCTTTGAAGTTTTTTAAAGATGACTGGAATTTGTTACAAAAATTCTTGAATAGAAGAGGTAATCCACCATACACCATTGGTGGAGATTTGGATTTGGAAAACACATCAATTGAATCTCTTGGAAACCTAACATCAGTTGGGGGTAGTTTGCTTTTGGGAGATACACCAGTTGAATCTCTTGGAAACCTAACATCAGTTGGGGGTTATTTGAATTTGAGATACACATCAATTCAATCTCTCGGAAACCTAACATCAGTTGGGGGTAGTTTGAATTTGGAAAATACACCAATTAAATCTCTTGGAAATCTAACATCAGTTGGGGGTAATTTGTATTTGCGTAGAACACCAATTAAATCTCTTGGAAACCTAACATCAGTGGGGGGTGATTT
>JACCDP011529807.1_pt1 | contig 34390 bp, 59 predicted proteins | sample 7445841 | NCBI WGS metagenome assembly JACCDP01 (sample SAMN15323441, study PRJNA562643) | freshwater metagenome | isolation source: river surface water | place: USA:Blue River Watershed | collected 2017-08-17 | reverse complement strand
GGTAACGCAGCCGCAGAAAGTGGCTAGATTTAGGGCCATATAGGTTCCTTACCAATCAAGCACTTACACGCGTTACGGCTCTGATGCGACAAACAAATGTCGCGTTTTGAACAGAAAAGACTGAGGAAAAATGGCCCGAATTGTCCCTGCTGACGCGCCTTTACGGCGACTGAACCAGCAGCAAGCGGCCTACATCCTCGGCGTGACCAGCCGTTCGCTGCGCGATTGGCCGGATGCGCCGCGAAATGATGACGGCACCTATGACGCCGCGCCCCTCGTGGTGTGGTGGCTGGAGCGCGACGGCAAGCACGGGGCGATGCGGAACTCGTCCGAGTTCGACAACCAACGCGAACGCCTCGCGGCTGCTCAAGCCGAAAAGGTGGAGACGGAAAACCGACTCCGACGCGCCGAGCTGGCCGATATGGCCGAGGTGGCTGCCGCATGGCAGGACCACATCATCGCGGCGAAGTCGAAACTGCTTTCAATGCCGGCCAAGCTCGGGCCGCAACTGGTGAACTGTGCAGATGCCGGAACAATCGCCGGGAGAATCCGCAGCGAAGTCTACTCAGCGCTCGTCGAACTCGCAGAATCTTCGGATGTGCGACCCGGCGCAATGGCTGAGACGCTGCCTGAAGGCGTGGAATCCTCCACCGGACCTGACGGTCTCAGCTTGGGCTGACCAGTTCCGGCGGCTGTCGAGCGAGTCGAGCGCGGAACCAGGTGCATGGCAAACGGCGCGAGCCGAGTACCAGCGCGGCATTATGGATGCCATCTCCGACCCCGCCATACGCGAGGTCTGGGTGATGAAGTCGGCGCAGGTCGGCTGGACGGAAATCCTAAACAACTGCATCGGGTTTCACGTTCACCAAGACCCCGCGCCGATGCTGCTGGTACAGCCGACGCTAGAAATGGCCGAGAGCTGGTCGAAAGACCGCCTCGCCCCGATGGTTCGCGATTCGCCGGTCCTTACGGAACGCATCGCGGACCCGAAGGCGCGCGACAGCGGCAATACGCTGCTGCACAAGAAGTTCAGCGGCGGCCATCTCACGGTGGCCGGCGCGAACTCCCCCGCCGGACTGGCCTCGCGGCCGATTCGGGTGGTGCTGTTCGACGAGGTGGACCGATATCCGGCCTCTGCCGGCACTGAGGGCGACCCGGTGAGCCTCGGCAAGAAGCGAACCACGACGTTCTGGAATCGCAAATTGCTGGCAGGCTCAACGCCGACAATCAAGGGGTCCAGCCGCATCGAGGCGGGATTCGAGGCTGGCGACCAGCGGTTCTACTTTGTGCCTTGCACGAGCTGCGGCGAGTTCCAGCGGCTGGTGTGGGCGCAGGTGCAATGGCCCGAAGGCAGGCCCGAGGAGGCGACTTACGTCTGCCAGCACTGCGGCGTGATGCTGACCGAGGCCGACAAGGCCGAGATGTTGAAGGCCGGAGAGTGGCGAGCGACTCGCGACAGCCGTGGCATCGCGTCGTTCCACATCTCCGAACTGTATTCGCCCTGGTCGAGCTGGTCGGAAATGGCGGTCGCCTTCGTGCAAGCGAAGCGCTTCCCCGAGACGCTGCAAACGTGGATTAACACCTCGCTCGGCGAGACTTACGAGGACCGAGGCGAATCGGTGGCCCCGCAAGGGCTGGCGTCGCGCCGCGAGCAGTACGGGCCGCAGACGGTTCCGGCTGGCGTGGTCCTGCTCACGGCTGGCGTGGACGTTCAGGATGACCGGCTCGAAGTCTCCATCTGGGGCTGGGGTCGAGACGAGGAAGCATGGCTGGTCGAACACGCGGTGTTACGCGGCGACCCCGGTTCTGATGCCTTGTGGCTGGAGCTGGACGCCTTCGTGGCCGCCAAGCGCGGCAGCGAGGATGGCCGGCGCTTGCTGGTGGAAGCGGTCGCGGTGGACTCCGGTGGCCATTTCACGCAACAGGTCTACGGCTACGCAGCACGCCGTAAGGCTCGCCGGGTGTTCGCCATCAAGGGCGCTGGCGGGTTCGGTCGGCTTATCTGGCCGAAAGCGGCTGGCCGCGCTGGCAAGACCTCGGCGCAGGTTTGGATTGTGGGCGTGGACACGGCGAAGGACCTCCTTTACGGGCGCTTGCGTCGCGTGCTGGAGCCGGGACCGGGCTACCTGCACTTCTGCGCTGCCGTCGAGCCTGAATGGTTCGAGCAGCTGACGAACGAGGTAATCGTTCACAAGTCGGTGCAAGGCCGCCGGGTGCGAGCGTACAAGCCGCGCGCGGCTGGCGTCCGGACTGAAGCGCTGGACTGCATGGTTTACGCCTACGCGGCTTTTCTCGGCAGGGCTGGGCCTCGCGTACTGGAACACAGGAAAACGGCTCCTGCGGCCTCTGAGGAGGTCGTAGAGCCTAAGCCAGAGCCGGTGCAGCCTCAGCAGCAGGCAACGGTAGTGCGGCGACCGCAACAGATGCGCCGCCCCGGCGGTTACATGAACTCTTGGAGATAGACAATGACCGACAAATACTCTGACGTTGACTCGGTGATGAGCTCAGCTCGCAAGGGCTTTTCCATCACGCCGAACGACTCGACCGAAATTGCTTTGACCCCGAAGGCCGTTTGGGTTGGCGGCGCTGGAAACCTTGTGGTGCGCCTGGAGGATGACTCCGCAGATATCACGATTTCGGGCATTGCCGCCGGCACGCTGCTGCCGATTCGCCCGAAGCTCATCAAGACCACTTCCACCGCCACGCTGCTGATTGGCCTGTACTAATGCGTATCGGCGTCGGCCTCTCTATCCCTGAACTCGCCACCCGTGGAGGGCGCGCGTTCAGCCCCGCCTCGCTCTTCACCAGCGGCGTGCAGGGCACGTGGTACGACCCGAGCGACTACAGCACGCTTTTCCAAGACAGCGCAGGCACGACCCCCGTCACTGCGGTGGAGCAGCCTGTCGGGCTGATGCTGGATAAGAGCCAGGGGTTGGTGCTGGGGCCGGAACTAATCACCAATGGTGACTTCAACAGCGCAACCGGATGGCTTACGACAAACTCGGCCTCTGTGTCGGGCGGGAAAGGCATTGTCAGCGGCGCAACTGGCGCTGCGTTGCTGTATCAGGCTTCCGGATTGGTTTCTGGAAGGTGGTACAAGGCCACGTTTGATATCGACTCAATCACTGGCACTTTGAATATTTGGGATAACTCCGGAAACGTAAAAGCGTCCTTCACGACTACCGGCAGTAAAACTGCAATCTTTTTGCATTCAATTGCTAATGGAAATTTTCTTTTCCAAGTCGCAAGCGGCGCAAGCATTGCAACTATCGACAACGTATCCGTCAAGGAACTCGCAGGCAACCACGCCTCGCAAGCCACCGCCGCCTCGCGCCCTGTGCTGCGTGCGCGGTACAACCTGCTGACGTATAGCGAGCAGTTTGATAATGCGGCGTGGACGAAGACTGACCTTAATACTACTGGCACACCCGCTTGGGTAAATGTTGCAGTCGCGCCAGATGGCACCACTACTGCCGACAAACTTATCCCTAACACTTCCAACACAACGACTCACCGAGTTACACAGTCCATTACCGTTCCAGCAGGGGCGGCTGTCATTTTGATTTATGTGAAGGCAGACGGGTATAGTAAATTTTATATTCGTGAAGGCGCGACAACTGGTGCTTATGCTGCGTTTGATTTAAGCGCGGTATCCGTGTTGTCACAAGGCACCGGAACAGGCTCAATTGTTGCAAGTAGTAATGGGTGGTATTTGGTCAGCCTCTCTTTTACTGCCGCAACGTCAGCTCGTGTGGATTACGGCCCACTCGACAATGGCTATACCACTGGACTGCCGACGCTGTATTCATATGCCGGAAACGGCACTTCCGGCGTTCTCATCTGGGGCGCAGACCTCCGCACCGGCTCCTCCGCAGGCACTTACCAGCGCATCGCTGCGGCGACGGACTACGCGACGGCGGGGTTCTTGCCGTACCTGTACTTCGTCACTGACGACTCGTTTGCTACGGGCAGTATTGACTTCTCCGCGACGGACAAGATGTCAGTGTGTGCCGGTGTTACAAAGTTAAGTGACGCTACGCTAGGTATGCTGGTAGAACTTGGTAATGGGTCTTCTGCTGATTTTTTCCTTGCTGCACCGAGGAATACTGCAACGGCAGATTATGCCTTTAGAAGCAGGGGAACCCTACCAATTGAGGCCACTAGCCCGGCTGCTTACGCTGCCCCAATTACCAATGTTCTAACTGGCATTGGTAATATTTCCGGCGATGTTTGCGCTTTGCGTGTTAATGGCACACAGGTTGCTCAAAGCACAGGCGACCAAGGCACTGGCAATTACAGTAATTCCCCGTTGTACATCGGACGCCGTGGCGGCTCAACGCTGCCGCTAAATGGCAATGTTTACCAGCTCATCGTCTGCGGCAAGACACTGAGCGCATCGGAACTCGCCAGCACTGAATCCTTCGTGGCGGCTAAGACCGGGGTCGCAATATGAACGAGTGGTCGTTTCGTACACTAATTTGCACGGCAGCCACCACCCCGCTGGCCCGCGACATCGCCGCGACTCTCTCGCCTAGTGGCGGGCAGAACATGTGGCTCACGGGGCTGTCCGCGACGGGCAACGCGCCTGCCACGCATTACGTCAGCACCGGCCTCATCTCGCCCGAGTTCGCCATGCTTGTTCCCGAGCAGATGTGGGAGCAGGACGAGAACGGCGACTGGGTGCAGACGGGCAGCAGCCCCGGCGACCCGGTGTTGTGCTACCAGATGTGCGTGGCTGGCGGGCTGACCGTCACGCAGGCTGAGATTGACGCGGTGTACGCCACAGCCGATGTGACCGAGCAGGAGCCGTTTACGGCGTTTGCGCGGCTTGGCTTGCAGATGGTGCAGGAGCCGCTGTGAAGCTGCCGCCAATCGACCGGCAAGCGCATTTCTGGTGGGGCTGGGCAGTCTCTGCGACCGTGTTTCCGCTCGGCGTCTGGTTCGCGATTCTTGTGGCCGGCCTTATGGGCGCAGGCAAAGAGATATGGGACAAGAAGCACGCCGGCACGCCTGACGCGAAGGACTTCGCCGCGACGGCACTCGGCGGTGCAGCCGGCGCGCTGTGCTGCGTAGTCCTCAAATCAATTTCGGGATGGTTTTAATGGCCAATGTTTTCGACACCACGAACTATCCCACAGTCGAGCCGGACTCGCTGCGCCTGGGCGACCGCTGGGCGTGGAAAATCACCGACCTTGGCACGGATTACCCGCCTGCGTCGTATGCCCTGACGTATTCGCTGCAACTGCTCGGCGACGGTAATCACACCATCGCTATCACGGCATCGGAAAGCGGCGACGAGTACATCGTGGAAGTCGCTAGCGCCACGACTGCTGGCTACACCGCCGGCACTTATCGCTGGTACAAGTTCATCACGCGCACGAGCGACAGCCAGCGCGCGGAGATTGGCACCGGCACGCTGGTCGTGTCTGCCAATACGGCAAGCGGCCACCACGACGAATCCAGCCACGCCGAGGTGATGGTTCGGAAAATCGAACTGGTCCTGAACGGGCGCGCCGACGCCGATGTGATGTCGTACTCCATCGCTGGCCGCTCGCTGTCGAAAATGTCGCCAGATGAGCTGGTGAAGTGGCGCGATTACTACCTCGCCGAAGTGGCGAAGGAACGCCGCGCCGAGGCCATCAAGCTCGGCAAGGGCGTGAACTCTAAAATCCTCGTGAGGTTCACGAATTGAAACTCTGGGACTTCTTTCGACGAAAGCCTGCGCCCAAGCGCCGACAGTTTGAAGCCGCCTCCACTGGGCGGCTTTTTTCTGACTGGCTCACGACCAGCAAAAGCGCCGACCACGAGCTGCGCTACACGCTGAAAACGCTGCGCGCTCGGTCGCGTGAGCTGGCCATCAATAACGACTACGCTCGTCGGTTCCTCGACATGACCACGACCAACGTGGTCGGGGCAAAGGGCATCCAGCTGCAGGTCCGCGCGCGTGACCTCGGCGGGCCGCTCGACCAGACCGCGAACAGCATTCTGGAGGACTCGTTCAAGGCATGGGGCGAGCTGGGCGTTTGCACCGTAGACGGCCAGATGACCTGGTTGGACGCGCAGCGGATGTTCATTGAATCCGTGGCTCGCGATGGCGAATGCTTCGTGCTGAAGGTGACGGACGCGGCGAACCCGTGGCGGTTCCGGCTCCAGTTCATCGACCCTGACCGCGTAGACGTTGAGTACAACGGTTCGGCCAGCAACGGCAACGAAATCCGCATGGGTGTGGAAATCGACAAGGGCGGCAAGCCCATTGCCTACTACATCGACCAGAAGCACCCTGACGATTACCAATTCGCGGCTGGCTACGGCGTGCAGCGCCAGCGAATCCCTGCCGAACAAATCATTCACGCTTACCGCAAGCTGCGCCCCGGCCAGACTCGCGGCTACCCGTGGATGGCCACGGCGATGACCCGGCTGAAGATGCTGGGCGGGTACGAGGAAGCCGAGCTGGTGGCCGCGCGTATCTCGTCCGCGAAAATGGGGTTCTTCACGACCCCGGCGGGCGATGACTATGTCGGCGACGGCACGGACGACCAAGGCCGCATTCAAATGGATGTCTCGCCGGGTACGTTCGAGCAGCTACCGCAGGGCGTTGATTTCAAGCCGTTCGACCCGCAGCACCCTTCCACGGCCTTCGCGGCCTTCGAGGCGGCCATGCTTCGCGGCATCGCCTCTGGTCTCGGCGTGAGTTACACCAGCCTCTCCAACAATCTGGAGGCCGTCAGCTACTCCAGCATTCGGCAGGGCTTGCTGGAGGAGCGCGACCACTGGCGCGCAATCCAATGGTGGATGGTCGAGCATTTCTGCCAGCCGGTCTATGAGGCGTGGCTCCGGCAGACGCTGGACGCCGCAACCGTCAATCTGCCGGCGGCCAAGTACTTCAAGTTCCGTCTGACGCAGTGGGTTCCGCGCGGCTGGCAGTGGGTGGACCCGCGCAACGAAATTGAAGCGACGGTTACGGCCATTCAGAACGGGCTGATGACTAACACGCAGGCGCTGGCCGAGCGTGGCCTCGACATTGAGGACGTTATTCGCGAGCGCCAAGCCGAACAGGAGCTTCTCGCCTCCTACGGCCTCACGCCTCCGCAGCCGGCAGCACCCTGATGCCTTGGAAGCCGACCGAGGAAATGGCCGCCGAGGCCCAGCGAGGGCTGGACTGGCGCGAGGAGTTCGGACGCGGCGGTACTGAAGTCGGCGTGGCTCGCGCTCGCGATATCAGCAACCGCCGGACGCTTTCGGTCGAGACGGTTTACCGCATGAAGTCGTACTTCGCGCGACACGAAGTTGACAAGCAAGGGCAGGGCTGGAGCCCCGGCGAGGACGGTTACCCGTCCGCTGGCCGCATTGCCTGGGCGCTCTGGGGCGGCGATGTGGGCCGCTCATGGGCGAACGCACGAATTGAAGAACACGAGAGGTCACATATGGACATCGAAAAGCGACACATTCTGGCCGTCGAGGAAACCGACGCCGGCTATGTGGTCACGTTCGCCAAGGGCGAAATGGCAGAGCCGGAAGCGCCTGAGATGGCCCCGCCGGCTGAAGCTGCCGAAGCGCCGGAAGTGTCGGTGGAAATCGAAGCCCCGAACGCTGCCGAGCTTGCTGCGGTTCTCGCGGCTCTCGCCGACCCGTCAGCCCGTAAGGCTCCGCTTGGCCAGCGCCAAATGCGCTCGGCTGTGCTGGACGCTCGCGGCGTGGATATGGACAAGCGCACCGTCGAGCTGGCGTTCTCGTCAGAGGCTCCGGTGGAGCGCGGTTACGGCATCGAAATCCTCGACCACGGTCAAGGTGCGATGCAGATGGAGTTCATCAACAGCGGGCGAGCCCCGCTGCTGGTGGACCACGACCCGACCGATGTGGTCGGCGTGGTGGAGCAGGTGACGATGGGCGCAGACCGCATGGCGCGGGCGCGGGTGCGTTTCGGGAGAAGCGCACGGGCTCAAGAAATCCTGCAAGACGTTGTAGACGGCATTCGCACCAATGTGTCTGTCGGCTACACCGTGGACGAATGGAAGGTGGAGAAGGGCGACCGTGGGAAGGCTGACACCTACCGCGCGGTGCGCTGGACGCCGCTCGAAATCTCGTCCGTGTCGATTCCGGCTGACGCTCGGGTGGGCGTTGGTCGTGCTTTGGAAATCAGCGACGCGCCTGCGTCAAAGGAAATCAAGATGAGCATCGAACTGTCGAACGCTGCCGCCGATGCAGCCCGCGAGGAGCGCAGCCGCGTTTCCTCCATCCTCGAACTCGGCACCCGCCACAACCAGCGCGCGCTGGCCGAAAAGGCCATCCACGACGGCGTGGCTCTCGACGCCTTCCGTGGCGCGCTGCTCGACAAGGTCGGCACGAAGCCCCTCGAAGACTCGGCCGCCAACATCGGCATGACGAAGGCCGAAGCGGGCTCCTACAGCCTGTGCCGCGCCATCGACGCTGCCGCCTCGGGCGACTGGCGCAAGGCCGGCTTCGAGCGTGAAGCCTCGCAGGCCGTCTCGGCGCAGTTGGGTCGCGAAGCTCGCGGCTTCTTCCTGCCGATGGATGTGCAGACCCGCGACCTGACGGTCGGCACGGCGACTGCCGGTGGCAACCTCGTCGGCACGGACTTCCTCGGTGGCTCGTTCATCGAGCTGCTGCGGAACCGCATGGTCGTGAACCAGCTCGGCGCTTCGGTGCTGTCTGGCCTTCGCGGCAACGTGGCCATCCCGCGTCAGAGTGGCGCTGCGACTGCCTACTGGGTCTCGGAAAACAGCGCGTTCACCGAGTCGAACCACACGTTCAACCAGGTCACGATGTCGCCGAAGTTCGTCGGCACGTTCACCGACATGAGCCGTCGTCTCGTGGTGCAGTCTGACCCCAGCGTGGAAGCGCTGGTCCGTTCGGACCTCGCCACGGTTCTGGCCATCGCGGTGGACGCTGCTGCGTTCCACGGCACCGGCACGAACGGTCAGCCTCTGGGCATCATCGGCCAGTCGGGCGTTGGCTCGGTGGCCATCGGCACGAACGGCGGCGCTCCGACTTGGGCCTCGGTCGTGAACCTGATGCGCGAAGTGGAAGTCGACAACGCGCTGGCCGGCAGCCTCGCCTACGTCACCAATCCGAAGGTGAAGGCCAAGCTGATGACCACGGCGAAGCAGTCGTCTGGCGTCGAGGGCAACTTCATCCTTCAGGACCCGGCGAACCTGAACGGCTACCGCTTCGAGGCCACGCAGCAGATTTCCTCGACCTTGACGAAGGGCAGCAGCTCGGGCGTTTGCTCGGCGATGTTCTTCGGCAACTTCGCGGAACTGCTCATCGGCTACTGGGGCGGTTTGGACGTTCTCGTCGACCCGTACACGGGCGGCGCTGCCGGCACGCTGCGTATCCGCACCCTGATGGACTGCGACATCGCTGTCCGTCACGCGGAGAGCTTCGCGGTGGTCTCGGACTACACCACGACCTGATGAGCTGGGGGAGGGGAGGGAAACCTCCCCTTCTCCGTTCATATGGAACTGGAAGCTTTTCCAAACCGTCACGCGGGAGAGGCGGTCTGCATCCTCGGCGGTGCGCCTTCTCTCCCCCGCGACTTGCTGACGATTCCGGACGAATGCCGGCTGATTGGCCTCAATCAGCACTCGCTCATTCTGCCGCTCGACTACTGTTTTTTTGCGGACCCCCGCGTCTGGTACGTCGTGCAGCAGTACCAAGTCAACGTCATCACGACTTACGCGGTAATTCGCGAGCGTGAGGACACGCTTTTTACCAGCACCTGCCCAAACGTCGGCCTGAGTGGCCCGATGGCGACATGGTGCGCCGGGTTCCTCGGATTCGAGGAAATCGTAGTGATGGGCTGCGATGCCTATCAATCCGACCGCCGTTATTGGCACTCGCTGGAGCGGCACGGCGTCATGGGGCAGGACTGCACGCCCTGGCTGACCGTCCGCGACAAGATGAAGCGCCCCGAGCGCGTCCGATTCACTGACAAGGAACTGAACAAGCTATGGCACGAAAAATCCAGCTGACCCGAGCGATTAGGCTCGGCGGCGAACACCACGATATCGGTCAAGTGGTTGAGGTGAGCGACGATGTGGCAGACCAGCTCATCGGTGCTGGCCGCGCTGCCCCGTGGCAGATGCCTGAAGCCGCACCGGTCGAAGCCGCGCCGGCATTGCCCCCCAACGATGCCCCGCTGAAGCAGAAGCTCCGCACCCGTGGCCGTTGAGACCGCAGCAGACCGAGCGATTTTTTTCGCGGTCGCTGACTTCGGCGTGGCCGCTACCTATCGGCGCAATTCGACCGACTCGACCGTGAACGGCATTTTCGACAACGAGTTCGTGCAGGTCGAGGTGGCCGAGGTGCCGTACGACTCCACCGAGCCGGTGTTCTACTGCCGCACTGCCGATTTGCCTTCGGGCTACACGGTCGGCGACCGACTGACGGTCAGCAGCGTGGCCTACACCATTCGCGAGTTCCAGCCGGACGGCACGGGCGTCTCGAAACTACGACTTGAGGCGCAGGCGTAATGGCACACGTTCGCCAGCAAATCCGCGAGCGTATCGCCTCGGTCCTGACCACGGCAGCCGTGGCCAGCACCATCACCCAGTCGCGCGTTCACCCGCTGCCGCCGGGTTCTACCGCTGCGCTGGTCTACACGCTGACCGAGGCCGTCACGAACTCGACGCTGACGTATCCGCGCAAGCAGGAACGCTCGCTGACGGTAATCGTCGAGCTGGTCACGCGCGCCGTCTCCAATCTGGACGATGCGCTGGACGATTTGTGCGTCCTCGCCGAACAGGCAATTGCCAACGACCAGACCGTGAACGGACTGGCCGATGACATTTTTCTAGCCTCGACGGCCATCACGCATTCATTCGACGGAGATGCCCCGATTGGCTCGGCGCGTCTCGAATTCATTGTCATGTACCGGACGGTCGAAAACTCCGTCGCAACCGCAGTTTAAGCAGGAGCAGAAATGGCGAATCACCACGGAACCGAAGGGCTTGTGAAAGTCGGCACCAACACGGTCGGCGAGGTCACGGGCTTCAATTTCACGCTGACGGCGGAATACGCCGAGGACACCACGCTCGCGGATACCGCGAAAACGTACAACGTCACGGCCATCACCTCGTGGTCCGGCAGCGTCACCGCGTATTGGGACGAGGGCGACACGAACGGCCAGCTCGCGCTCACGACCGGCTCGAACGTCACGCTGAAGCTCTGCCCCGAGGGCTACGCCTCCGCTGACACCTACTACACCGGCACGGCACTGGTGACGGAAATCACCCGCACGGTCGCTCGCGGCGCTGTGACGGAAATCAGCTTCTCGTTCGTCGGCAACGGCGCGTTGACCACCACCACCGTCTAAGGAACAACAATGGCAAATCATCACGGCAGCGAAGGGCTGGTGAAGGTCGGCTCCGTCACGGTCGCCGAAGTCACCGGGTTTAACTTCACGGCAACGGCTGAGTACGCCGAGGATACGACCCTCGCCGATACCGCCAAGACCTACAACACGACGGCCATCACGAGCTGGTCCGGCTCCGTCTCGGCTTACTGGGACGAGACCGACAGCACCGGACAGGGAGCAATCGCTCCTGGCGCAAACGTGGCGCTGAAGCTCTACCCCGAAGGCGCGACCACCGGCGATGTGTACTACTACGGCGACGTTCTCGTGACCGAAATCACGCGCACCGTGGCCCGTGGTGCCGTGACGGAAATCGCGTTTTCGTTCGTCGGTAACGGCGCGCTCACGACTGGCACCGCATGAGTCACTGGAAAGAGCAGGCGAAGGCGACCTTCAAGGCTCGCCGCTCGCCGGAAACGCTGGTGGAGATTCCGGTTCCGGAGTGGAACACAAGCATCTGGTATTGGCCGGATATGACCTTGCAGGAGCGGCGGGAAATCTTCCTGCTGGCTCGGCAGGAGGACGGCCATACCGTGCTGGACCTCGAGGCGATGGCGGTCACGCTCATCGTTCGGGCGCGTGATGCTGGCGGCAAGCGGCTGTTCGCGATGCCGGAAAAGCGCGAGCTGATGACAGAATATGACCCTGAGGTTATGTCGCGCATCGTGAGCGCTATGAACTCGGTGTCGATTTCTGTTGAGGACGCCGAAAAAAACTGACTGAGGATGTGGAGCTGCGATGCATCTACGCGATGGCACTGCGGCTGCACATCCTGCCCCAGCAAGTCTTTGATATGCCGGAAAGCGACTTCGCCTACCTCATGGCGACGCTGAAAATGGAAAGTGACGAACAGGAGCGAAAGTGGCGGACACAAGCGCGAAAGTAATCATTACCGCTCAGGACGCCACGACTGCCGGCCTTCGTTCGGTGGAACGCAACCTTCGCGGAATGCAGAAGGAGGCGCAGTCGCTCACCAGCTCGCTGAAGGGCATGGCCGGCGCACTCGGCATCTCGGTCGGCCTCTCCGCTGCCGTCTCGGGCGTGCAGCGGTTCATCACCTCCACGGTGCAGCTCGCCGACTCGATGGGCAAGACCGCCGAACAAACTGGGCTAACGGTCGAGGAAATCTCCGCGCTGCGGTTCGCTGCCGAACAGGCCGACGTTGAATTCGCCTCGCTCCAGTCCAGCCTAGTCAAGTTCAACCGCACCATCGCCGAGGCCGGTTCCGGCAACAAGGCGGCGCGCGACGCCTTCCTTCAGCTCGGCATCTCGATGGAGACCGTTCGCGCCAGCAAGCCGGACGAGCTGTTTATGCTCGCCGCGCAGCGCGTCAGCGAACTGGGCAGCGAGACAGACCGTACCAAGGCGCTGGTGGACCTTTTCGGGCGCTCCGGTGCTGACCTCGCCCCCCTGTTCTCTCAGGGCGCAGAGGGCATTACAAAGGCCAAGGAAGCAGCCGCAGAACTCGGCGCAGTTATCTCTACCGAGGCAAACGAGAAGGTCCGCAAGCTCGGCGACCAGGCTGACCTGTTGTCGAAGAAATGGGACGCCTTCGCCACGAACCTGCTCGGCAAGGCAGCGCCGACGGTAATCCGTGCGCTGGAGATGATGGAAAAGCAGATGGACCGCCCGTTCTTCGAGCAGTTCCTTCGCAACATTTCCGGCGTCACGCTGGCCGAGATGGCCGGCATTGGGGGCATGGGCAAGGACACGGCCAGCGGCAGCGTCCGTGGAACCATCAATCGCGCCGGCTCTACCGCCACTGCCGCACCCGGCAGGAAACTCCGCGACCTTGCTGCCGAGGAGGAGGCGCGCAAGCGCCAGCTGGCGACCGAAAAGGAAGCCGCAGACCTTCGCGACCAGGTTAACCGAGACGAGCGCCAGTTTGCCGAATGGCTGAATGGCCAGACCGAGAACTACGCGGACGCCACCATTCGCGGCATCGAGGCCGAAATGGAAATGCGCCGCGAAGCTGCGGACGAATGGCGCGTATGGACGAAGGAGCAGGAAGCGCAGACCGGTATGCTGGGCGAGCTGGGCGCACAAGCCGCGCGAAACATTCAGGACGCCTTCGCGCAGTTCCTGTTCGACCCGTTCAAGGGCGGCCTTCGCGCAATGCTGCTCGGCTTCGTAAACACCATTCGCAAGATGGTGGCCGAAATTGCAGCAGCGGCCATCCTTAAGCAGTTCTTCGGCTGGATGGCTGGCCTCGGTGGGTTCTGGGGTACGGTCGGCGGCGCACTGCTCAAGGGCATTTCTGGCAAGGCCATCGGCGGCTCTGTCATGTCGAACACGCCCTACCTTGTGGGCGAGCGCGGGCCGGAACTGTTCGTTCCGAACTCCGGCGGCTCCATCGTGCCCAATAGTGGGCTGGGCGGGGGAATGACCATCGCGCCGGTTTATAATGTCGATGCTCGGGGCGCTTCTGCCGACCTCGTGAAAGCACTGCCTGCAATTCTTGAAGCCAACACCCGGCGCGCCGTCGAGCTGGCTAAGGCGTCGATGTACGACGACTATTCGCGCGGCGCGTTCGGGAGAGCGTAAATGGCTGAACTGTTCTGGCCGGCTGACATCATCCCCTCGTCGGTCGAGTGGAAAATCGTCGATTCGACCGCTGTTTTCAATTCGGCGCTGTCCGGCGTCACCCGCACTGTCTCGCGTCCTGGCACTCGCCTCGCCTGCACCCTGAACTTTCAGGCGCTGTCCGGCTCTGACCGTTCTCGCGTGGTCAGCATCCTTTCCAGCCTGCGCGGCAGGTCCAATCGCATATGGATAGAGGACGACTCCTATATCAAGCAGGGTAGCCTCGCATCTACCGAATTGCTGTCCAATGTCACGTTTTCGACAACCTCTGGCTGGACCTCCTCCAATGCCGAGCTGGTGCTGAGCGCGGATTCTGGCCGCCTGCGCCTGACGCGGACTGGCGTTACGGCTGACCGCGTGACCTACGCGTCCGGAACGACCGTAAATACCGTGCAATATCTGTTTCGCGCTGGCGTCATTGCTGGTCGCGGCAACGTCCGGATGCGCCTCACGCTCGGCACGACTGCTGGCGGCGGCGAGCTAGTGACTGGCTTTACGGAAACTACGGGCGGCCTCAAGCACGTTACGGCAGCGGCTACTGGCACGACTACCTATGCAGGTATCGGCGACTTCATCTCTGGCCGCGCCGCTGACAACTTCCAGATTATCGACTCGCCTTCCTTCGCTCGCTGCGCGCTGGTCAATGGCAGCAGCCAGACCGGCTCGGCTTTGTGGATTGATGCGCTACCGACAAGCACGACCGGGCTTCTTAAGGCTGGCGACATGGTGGCCGTCTATACGACAACGTGGGAGCTGAAGCGGCTTTCTGCCGACCTGAATAGCAACTCCAGCGGGCAGGGACACCTCATGTTCGAGCCTCCCCTGCGGTCCAGCCCCGCCGACAACGCGCCGATTTCCATCTATCGCCCGATGGGGCGGTTCCTGCTCGCCGAAGAGGAAATAGGCTGGAGCAGTCGCCCAGGCGTGCTTTCTGACTTTTCGCTGTCGTTCGTTGAGGACATCGCGTGACTCGTTTCGCGGATACGAACAACGAAACCGAGGCGGCGAAACAATCCATTCGTATGTTCGTGGCCGTGGCACTAGACTTCAGCTCCGGCTTTGTTCGCGCTCACGACGGCATCGGCACGATTTCATGGGGCGGCAACGACTACCTCGGCCTCGGCCAGTTCGGCGGCATCGAGGCGGCGCAGGAGTCGGTCGAGGTCATCTCGCGCGCGCTGTCGCTCACGCTTTCCGGCGTGGACTCCTCGCTGATATCCACGGCGATGACCGAAACCTACCAAAACCGCACCGCGACGGTTTACCTCGGCTTCCTGAACGCCGACACCAATGCGCTGATTGGCACGCCGGAAACGGCATGGGAAGGGCGCATGAACCAGATGAGCATTTCCTCGACTGCCGGCGCGGCCACCATTCGGCTGACCTGTGAACACCGTTTGCGTCGTGAGCCTCGCATCGCGCGATACACGAACGAGGACCAGCAGCTGTTGTTCGCTGGCGACCGTTTTTTCGACCTTGTGTACTCCATCAAGGGATTCGTGGCTAAGTGGGGCGACCGCGACGCGACCTACAGCGGCGGCGGCGGCGGGTTCCAAATGCCGTATAACGGCGACCGATTCCGAGTGAACCGCGTATGAGCCGAAATTCGGACTGGGTGCCACGAATGTTTGGCGTCATCGAGACGCATACCGACCTGCCTTTCGAGTGGGGCGTGAACGACTGCTGCATTTTTGTGGCTCGCGTCATTGATGCGATGACTGGCTCCGTCATTGAGGCAGACCTGTCCGCTGAGTACCACGACGAGGAAACCGCACTAGCCTTCATCGCCAGCCACGGCTCGCTGGAAGCCGCTGTGAGCGTGTTTCTCGGCGACCCTACTCCCGGTATGGCGATGCGTGGCGATGCGGTCCTGCTGGACGGCGGCAACGGTCCAGCGCTTGGCATCATGCTGGGCGACGTTATCGCGGCGATGGGTCCGGACGGACTCGTTTATGTGCCGCGCGGTCAAGCTCTGATGCGGTGGGCGGTCTAATGGGCGCTGTCGTAAAGGCCGTCTCGGCGGTAGTCAATATCTTCCGCAGCGGCAGCAATTTTGCCAACGCCGTGAAAACCGTGGCCGTTTTGGTGGCCTCGCGCGCCATCACAAAGGCACTGACAAAAACCCCGAAACCGGGAACGGCTCGGGAGCGTATTGAGGTCGAGTACAACGGCACCATCGAGGGCCGGCGCATCATCTACGGCCAGATGAAGGTCTCCGGCATGAATGTCATACCGGCACTGACCTCCGGTTCGACGAATCAATACCTGCACCAAGTACTTGCGCTGGCTGGCCACGAATGCAACAGCCTGGGCGCGGTTTACTTCAACGAGGAAGCGCTCGGCACCATCACCAGCATTTCCGGAACCGCCGATGATGGCAAGGTCACGACCGGAGCCTATGCCAACAAGGCATGGGTGCGCCGTTATGCCGGCACCGACAGCCAGTCGGTCGATTTCATCCTGACCAGCGCCTTTCCCCTGCAATGGACCTCCAGCCACGCCGGCAAGGGCATTGCCTACATTGCGCTTCAGTATGAGTTCGATACAACCGTTTACAAGAACGGAAAACCTGAAGTGACGGTGCTGGTCGAAGGCAAAAAGGTCTACGACCCGCGCCTCGACTCCACGCAGACCGCTATTCCCGGCTCGGGCAGCCAGCGCGTAGACGACCCCAGCACCTACACCTACAGCACCAACCCGGCGCTATGTCTCGCGGATTACCTCATCTCCTCGCGCATCGGCTTGGCCGAGGCATCGACCCGCGTTGACTGGGTGACGGTGGCGACCGCTGCTGGCATTTGCGACGAGAACGTCAGCATTCCCGGCTCGACCACGCAGAAGCGGTACACCTGCAACGTGATACTAGGCGCGGTGGACGGGTTCGAGAACAATATCGAAACGCTCGTCGGCGCGATGAACGGCGCGTGCTACTACCAAGGCGGGAAGTGGCGGATATTTGCTGGCGCGTGGTCCAGCTCGGCGTTCAGCCTCTCGGAAGCCGACCTTATCGACACCGGCATAAACGTCGTGACCGGGTACGAGTACAACGAGCGATGGAACTCGGTTCGCGGCTCCTTTGTGGATGCGGCGCGAAACTATCAAACGCTTGAGTTTCAGCCGGTCGTGAGCAGCACGTACATTTCGGCTGACGGCGAGCAGGCATGGAAAGATATCAGCCTCCCAACCTGCACCAACGAATACGAAGCCCAGCGCACCGCAATCCTGACCAACCGCAGGAGCCGGAACGGGCAGGCCATCACCATGTCCTGTGGAATGTCCGCATGGAAGGTTCGCCCATTCGAGACTGGAACCGTAACGCTGTCCGAACTCGGCTGGAGCGCAAAAACCGTTCGCTGTGAGTCGTGGCGGTTCGACCCGCAGGGATTCGTTGAGCTGGTGCTACGCGAGGAAGCCTCGACCGACTGGAGCGACCCGGCGACCGGCGACTACACCATACCCGGAACGGTTACGGCTGCGACCGCGGGCAACTACTCCCCCTCGCCACCGACCGCGCTCACGGCTGCCGGTGTGCCGAACGGCATCAATTTCAGCTGGACCGCACCTGCTGCCGTGCCGGCTGGCTCGGTTTACCAACTGTACGAACACACCTCGGCCACGCCGTTTTCGTCTGCCGTCCTGAAGTGGGAAGGCGCGGCCACGGCCTATCTGCTACCCAAGACCGACACCACGACTCGCTACTACTGGGTGCGGCTCAAGGCGCAGACCGGGCAGACCTCCACGACCGAGCCGGCCACCTCTGGCATTGCGGCGGCTGCGGCCAGCGCGCCGACTGCATTGAATGCAACGGTCAGCAGCTCGTCGGTTTCCAAGACCGGCACGACGGCCAGCCTCACGACCTCCTCTGTCACTGTCACGCCGACCGGCGGCAGCACGCCCTACACCTACAGCTGGGCGCGCATCTCCGGTTCTACCTCGATTGCAGTGGACTCCAGCACGGCGGCTACCACGACCTTTACGGGCAGCAGCCTCGCTTCCGGTACGACCTACAACGCCGTTTTCCGCTGCACCGTAACCGACAATGCCGCAGCCACAAAGACCGTCGATGTGAACGTGGAAATTATTCGTCAGGCGATGACGGCCTCGGCCAGCCCCACGACGCTGACGAAGGAGGCGACAACCTCCGGCACGTTCACGACCGCCAGCACCACGGTTACGCCTTCCGGCGGCACCAGCCCCTACACCTACGCCTGGGCGAAGGTCTCGGGCGACACGTTCACCATTACCAGCTCGACCTCGGCTTCTACCACGTTCAGCACATCAGGGCTTGCGGAGGGCGATTCGCTCTCCGGCACCTATCGCTGCACGGTCACGGACTCGACGAGCGGTACGGCACTCACGGCCACGGCTGATGTGTCGGTCAACTTCTGGCGCGGCTATTCGGGAACTCCCCCATGACCAACACAAGGGCGGCTGACGCCGCAGCGGCTACCTCCACCATCGGCTGGTTGGCCTCATGGGCTACTGACGCCCTCCCCATCATTCAGGCGCTGGCGGGTATTGTGGCCATCGTGGCTGGCCTGTTCGCCATCGCCTACCACTGGAAGCGGATTTTCCGATGATTGGGGCGGCGCTGGCGCTGGCCCTGACCGTGACCGATGGCGATACCTTCCGCGCTCGCGTCGAGGTCTGGCCGGGTGTCGAAGTGGTCACAGCGGTGCGCGTGGCCGGCATCGATACACCCGAGATTCGCGGCAAATGCGCCAGCGAGCGGGAGCGTGCTATCGCGGCGCGTGAGCGTCTACGGTCCCTGCTGGCGGCGGGTCCAGTCGAATTGTTCCATGTGGAACCCGATAAATACGCGGGCCGCGTTGATGCGAAGGTCTCCGTGAACGGTCAATCGGTCGGCGATGTACTGGTGGCCGAAGGTCTCGCCCGTCCGTATTCCGGCGGCGCTCGGAAAGGATGGTGTCCATGAGCCGAAGTCTGAACGACCTGCACCCAGAAATGCAGCTGATGGCTGCGGCATTCCTGAACAACTGCAAGGCCGCCGGAATCGACCTGCTGGTCACTTGCACCTGGCGCAGCGCTGCCGAGCAGGACGCCCTGTATGCCCAAGGTCGCACGACTCCCGGTTCAATCGTCACGCGCGCCAAGGCTGGCCAGTCTCGGCACAACCACACGCGCGCAGGACGCCCGGCAAGCCTCGCCCTAGACGTAGTACCACTGCGGGCCGGAAAGCCCGTCTGGCGGGCTTCTGACCCCGTTTGGCAGGACGTCGGCCGCATCGGCAAGGCTGTCGGCTTGGAATGGGCCGGCGACTGGACGCGAATGCGCGAATACCCGCACTTTCAGCACCCTAACGCGAAGGCCATCGCGGCCAAGGAGGCGTGATGCTCACGATGCTGTCTATGGGCGCTCTCGGTATCGCCCTGCACTTCCTCGGTCGCTGGGGCGAACACTGGCGCACGGTGCAGAAAATCAACGCTTGGCAGTACATCCTGCTCGACCCTCCCGGCTGGCTGGCGGCGCTCGCCGGCAGTGTCGGGTTCTGGCTGGCGCTGCCTGAGGTGGACAAGCTGCTCTCCGGCTTGCCGTTCACAATTGGGCAGACGCCGATGGGCTGCCTGCTGGCCGGGTACATGGGCTCCAGCCTCGGGCCGAAACTACTCGCGCTGGCTTCTGGCCGCGTCGGTGTCAGGTGACAGCGCCGGCCAAGGCGCGAATACCGCGCCGGTTCAAGGTGATGGGTCACACCATTGCCGTGAAACGGCTGCCCCTTTCACGCTGGAAGCATAAGGACTGCGTGGGCTACTTCGACCCGCAGAAAATGGTCATTGCCATTTGCACCGCGTCCACTGTGACGGCACAGGAGCAGACGTTCTGGCACGAGGCGACACACGCGATGCTGTACTGCCTCGGCAGCCCCGATTACGCCAACGAGGCGCTCGTAGACCAGCTCGGCGGCCTCATTCACCAAATCACATCTACCTCGGTGTTCTGATGTCAAAGAAAATCACGAATGCTGAGTTCATTGCGGCTTGGGAGCGATTGCGCTCGCCGGTCAAGGTCGCAAAAACACTGAAGCTTGATATCCGCGGAGTGTACCGGCGTCGAGCCACTATCGAGCGCGAGGAAGGTATCAGCCTCAAGACCGAGGAGGACCACGCGCGCGGTGGACCAAAAACGGAAGCCCGCAAGCGGGTGGAAAAGCTGAACGAGCAGCGGTTCACCCATGCCGAGTACGAGGCACAAGCCTCGGTGGCTGACGGCGTGGTTGTGGTGTTCTCCGATGCCCACTACTGGCCCGGCGAGCCGACCGTGGCGCATCAGGCGCTTGTGGAAATCATCAAACGGCTGCGTCCGAAAATGGTCATTGCGAATGGCGATGTTCTGGACGGCGCGACCATTTCACGGCATCCCCGTATAGGCTGGGAGACCCGGCCAAGCGTCCAGCAGGAAATCGAGGCGCTCTGCCTGCGTATGCGGGAGGTCGAGCTGGCCGCCAGCGGCGCGGAGCTGGTCCGGACCTTCGGCAACCACGACCTACGATTCGAGTCCTATATCGCGGCCAACGCCCCAGCGCTGGAAGGCGTCCACGGAACCTCCTTGTTCGATTTCCTGCCGGCGTGGCGCGGCTGTTACGCCCTGCACCTGAACTCAGGCCTCCCCGGCTGGACCGTGGTGCGGCATACCCATGTGGCCGGCGGCATTCACTCGGCGTACAACTCAACCCTGCGGGCTGGCGTCAGTTACGTCCACGGCCACCTGCACAAGCTGCAAGTGGTTGGATTTGGCGACTATCGCGGACGCCGGTACGGCATCGACACCGGCACGCTGGCCGAACCGCATGGGGAGCAGTTCCGCTACACTCAAGGTGGCCCGCTCAACTGGTGCAGCGGCTTTGCCGTCCTGACCTACCGCGACGGCGAATTACTGCCGCCGGAGCTGTGCGAGGTCATCAACGGTAAAGCCTGGTTCCGTGGCGAGCGGGTTTATCCTTGAAAATCGGCCACCTGTTGGACAATTTGCAATGTCGGACGCAATCAACCCCCCGCACTACCAACGCGGCGAAGTCGAGTGTATCGACGCCCTGCGCGCCTGCATGACTCCCGAGGAGTTTCGCGGATACTGCAAGGGCTCGGCAATGGCCTACCTTTGGCGGCTTGGGCAAAAGGACCACGCGGTTCAGGAGGCCAAGAAGGCCGGCTGGTATGTCGCGTGGCTGTCCGGCACTGACCCGCGAATCCTCCCATGATGGGGCTGATACCGTGGCGTCTCTGGCTGTCCGGCGGGGCGCTGCTGGCCGTGGCGGCTGGCTTGTGGGGCATCCACCGGCACGGCTACACAACGGGCTACGAGGCCGCCAGCGCCGAGATTACTGCCGCATGGGACGCGGATAACGCCCTGCGCGAAAAGGCCCGTCAGCGGGCAAAGGAAGCGGCTGATGAATTACTCAACGTCCAGCGTAAAATTACTCAAGAGCTTGAGCAAAACCTTACGGCTCGCCTTAACGCTGCCGACGCTCGCGGTCGTGCTTTGGCTCGCCGGCTGCGCGACGCACTTGCCGCCGGAACCTGTCGCCTGCCCCAACCCGGTGATGCCGCCGGTTCGCCTGATGGAGCCGGCGCAGAGCCCAACGACCAGGCACAGATTGGAGCAGCTCTTGCCGACCACCTCGCAGCCTGCGAATCCGACGCCCAGCGGCTGACCGACCTGCAAACGTGGGTCGGTCGCATCAATCGACCCTAGCGCTTCAGCTCCTCGCGCTGGTCATTCGCGTAGGCCAGCGCCGCGCACCACAGCTGCCATTTGTCGGCCACCTCGAAAAAGGTGTACCCGCTGCCTCGGCGCTGCAACCACACATCCTGAATGCCACGGCGGCGCATTTGCGCCTCGAATGCCGTTCGGCTCGCATCGGTCAATTCATCGACTCGCATCGCGCACCCCCTCTACAACTGCCTTGCACACCATCAACGGCCACCAAAGCGTCAGAACTACGACGCCTGCCAGAATAATGACGGAAACCGTCAGAATCCGGAATGGCAGAAACAACAGTTTCACGATTTCTTCCCCTCGCACACCCGGCACAGCGCCACCGGCTCGACCTTGCCAGTAAAGGCGCGGCAGCACCAGCACCGCGTGCCGCTGGTCAGCATACGGCTGATGGGCTTTTGCGGGATACCCTTAGCTGCCTTGGCCATCGCGTGCCGCTGACGCATCAGTTCCCCGTGCCGCTTGTAGCGCGAGCAGCCGCAGGAGCTGTACTGAAGGCTGCGGAGATGATGCCCACCGTAGTGCCTTTCCGTGCCGCAGTCGCAGCGCACCAGCCAGCCGATTGGGCTGTCATAGCGCAGCACTGTCAGCATTCCATACCGCGCGTCTACTGGCTTAGGAACTTGCTTGGTCACTTCGTCCCCCTCGCACGGATGGCTGCGGCGCATTCAAAAGCGGTTCCGGTCTCAAGCCCTGCGCGAGAATCCCACACGATTTCGCACTCCTTCGCACACGCCTCCCGCTCCGCAGCGGCGACGGCCTGAAGAAAGGGCAGCACCTCTTCAAGAAGCTCCTCGTTTACTGACAATCCCTCGGACTCGGGGCCGAGCGCCTCGCGCATGACGCGGATAATGTCTTCGCGGTTCATATTTTGTCCTCCTCGCGAACCTCAATTCGTGCGTACAACTGCAACCCGATTGGCAGGATGTACTTCACAGACGGGTGCATAAACGTGCGCTCACCAGCCCCGCCAGCGACAGTGCCGATGGGGCTGTATTTCTCATGCACAGCAGCGGCGACGAGGTTGGCGAAGCGTTCTAGATTCTTGTGGTTCATCACGGCAATGCCCTGCGTAAACCCAAGAGCCATCCCTGCCTCCCGCGCCATACGCAGAATGTCATTGCGGGTCATTTGTCGCCCTCGCACGGATATCGGCCGCAATTGCCTCGGCAGTGTTGTATGCACCAGCCTCCATGTCGCCAACCATCATAGGTTCTTTTGGCCCGCCGTAGGTGTCGGCAATCCGCGCACACGCCTTGCTCTCTGCGGACTCAGCGTAGCGCACGATGCGCTCAATTCTGGCGATGATGTCCGACATTGAATTCTCGGCGCTTTGATGCCATCCCATAAGTTCAATTATTTTTTTACGGTCCATGAGAATTTCTATCTTGAATTAACTTTTCGCAACTACTAGCCATTTGTTCAGCTCCATTCCAAAAAGATTCATTTTCTGATAAGTCATTTTTAAAATTCCAAATCGCGCGCTCAGCCTCTGATTTACACAATTTTTGGCATTCTTCTCTCTCAAAAGCGGCAACAAAAACCGCAAATTTTTTCAAAAGCGGATAATAATCAACTTCATCGCTTGGGTCAGGCCCATAAATTCCATTTTCATCTTTTTTAAATCCTGCTTTTAAAGCAAATTGCAATATGTAATTTGGCATTTTTAATCCGTATTTATATTTTTTGAATGAGGAGAAATTGACGCATAGTAATCGCGAACTATTTTGTACTCGCTGCTTGCTGCCCACTTTGCCGCCCGTTCTCGGTCAGTGGTGTATTTGACTCTGCCCGCATGATTGATTGCCAGCCACAAGGACGGCTCCTGCGCTATTTTTGACGTAGCAACGGCTACTTTTGGCGTAGCCCGCACATCTGCCCGTACATCGCGGTCGTTGACAACCTCGCCCATTGCCATCAATCGCTGGCGTGCGTTTTCTGCTCGGCGCATTGCCGTGCTGTAGGTCTGCTTCAGGCCAACGATTTCGCATTCTGAGCAGTATTCGGCCCATATCAGGCCGTGATGGCAGCCAAGCAGATTTCGCACAAGCCATTCGGCGCGAGGGCTGGCGTATGGCGAACCAAGAGTTTCTGACTGGTTCGCCAATGATTCCCTTGATTTTTTATTCGTCATCTTTTGCGCCTTTGCATGGCAGGCTAATGATTCGACCGCAAAAACGACAGTCTCGATGATACTGGCCGTTGTAAATCCATCCTTTGCGCGGAAACGGATGGTTGATAAAATCACACATCCACCAGCCAATTTTTGTAAAAAAAGTTTGATTCACTTGCAATTCCTTTGCCGTATTTCAAAAGCAACTGCTCGCGCTTGACCGATGTACGGGTTTTCGCAATCGAATTCCTCGCACAACTTCGCACACGCCTCCCGCTCGGCGGCGACTCCCGCTTTGTAACCAAGCCGGTGGTAATTGCTAAACTCCTGCTCCATCGCCATTGTTGGGATGCTGATTTTTGCACCCTTAACCCACTTCGCAGCTTCGGCAGCGGCGACAAGGGCGGCGAACCGTTCAAGGTCTACAAGTTCAAAGGCCCAATCGTCTTCATTGGTTGGTTCGTATGCCCCAGCCTCCCGCGCCATGCGGAGAATGTCGTCGCGGGTCATTTCTCGCCCCTCGCGTTGATGGCCACCAGCAGCTCTTCCAGCGAATCCAGCTCGCGGCTGCCTTCCATGAGGTACCAGGTCGTGCTTTGCTTGGCCGGCGTCCGCACTGCCTTGCCAATTCGCAGTTCGCGATTCACGAAGAAATACTCCGACTGACGAGCCGTGACGAACTCGGCAGCCGGCACCCATTCGACGTTCCGCAGCTCCTCCAGCGTCATTTCTCGCACTCCTCTTCCTGCTCGATATCGAGTTCGTCCTGCTCGTCATCGCTGAGGTCGGAAACCTGAACCTTGCCACGGCCATTGCACCGCGAGCAGTTCCTCGCGTGGCCGTATTCGGGATTGCCGAGGTATCCGTCGCCATCGCAGGTAGGGCAGCCTACCCAGTCGAACGCGGTTAGCATCCCCGCTCCCTGAGCCAGTCGCTGACCAGCTCCAGCGCTTTGTCCACGATTGCCCAGCCGACCAGCGCCAGCAGGAGCCCCCAAACGACCGCGCACATTGCCGACAAGACAACGGCGGCGAAAGTTATGAATTCAACCACGGTTTATCTCCTCCATTACCGCAACCCTCAGATGGTCCTCCGGTATTCCTCCGGCTATTTCGGCAAGCGCTCGTAGGCTGCCGTCGTAAAATCGCGTGAACTCCAGCTCATCCATCGAGCCGAAACTGATGCTCTTCGGCACCTGCACTTCCGTGCCGTCAGCCAGCCGGAAATGGTCCACCCAGCCCATGTGAAACTTCAACGCGACCAGCAGCGCTTCCACGGTCGGCCACTGGTCGGTGGCATCGCGCACGAGCTGGAGCAGCGCAAAGAACTTGCGGTGAAACTGCGGGTTTCGTGGCCGGCGCAGTTCCACTCGCACCACCTCGCCCTGGGCAAGTTTCCGCATGGCCTCCACGGCGGCATCGTCTGCCGCCTTGAAGCCTGAAACCGTCCGGACGAGGTGGATTGTTGTCATCAGAACAGCAAATCGTCATCGAAATCGGCCACCGGTTTCGGCGCAGGCTTGGCCGCCGGCTTCGGCGCTTCCTCAGCCTCGACGGGCGTCGCCGTGACGCTCAGGAACTTACCCTTCGCGCCTTCGCGGACCCACGCGGACAGCTTGGCTTCCACGCCGCCCACGTTGATTTTCCCGGTGTAGTCCGGACGCTTCGGGTTGTCGCCTTTGTCATTGCGGAACAGGACGCCCCGGTTCGTGTTGTCGTACTCGCTCATTTCATCAGCTCCTTAATGGAATCCACTTCAGCCTGCACCTCACCCAGAAAGCCGCGTACGGCCTCCGCATGGGCGCTCAAATTGATATCTGCGGCATGGACGCGAAACACGAACAGCCGCAGCGGTTCCGGAAAGCGCGGGTCGTAGGACACGAAATCCAGCCAGCGGCGAGCGCTGACGAACAGGTTGTGCGTCACCTGCGCCTGGTACTCCGGCGGGATTCGCTTTGCGCGCAGGTAGGACAGATGCGTGGTCGCGTCTGGCACCTTCACCTCCAGCGCTCCGTCCTCGTTCACGAGTCCATCTAAACTAGCCCCAATCTGCTCGTCCTCCGCGAACATGAACCCCGGCACCGTGACCATATTGCCGGTGGCTGCCTCGTATGCAGCGACCGCCTCAGCTTCGAGGTCGATACCGCGCTGCATGGCCGCGTTGGTGTAGGTGGAACCCGCCGGCTGGCCGGTGATGGTCTCCAGCGCCAATTGGAGGCGATACTTGCGGCGTTCGCTGCTCTCCTCTCCCTTCGTGCGCCCCTTGGCGAAAATGGCCGCACAGGCGCTCCCAGTGACCTTTCCGCAACGGTCGGCGAACCAACCAGACGTGCGCTGGGCGTGTTCGGAAATTCTGACTTTCATGCCATCACCTTGTTCGCGCTTGCCTTGATGCGTGGCCAGTCTGCCGCCTTCGACACCAGCTCGCGGTCGCCGGCCTCAAGCCCGTTGTACCAATCCTTAAGATTGACCATGCCCCCGGCTGCTGCCGCCTGCGCGGCCTTCAGCAAGCCGGGAAGCGTGCTGTCCGTCACAACCACATGGGTCACGGCGTCGGCGTCGTTGTCGCCTTCGGTGGGAATGCAGAAGAGCTGGAGCGCCAAATACTTGTAGGCTGCCGACATCGCCTTATTCGTGGCCTTGTCGGCGCTGTCCATCGCCTCGCCGGAGACCTTCGCGGTATGCCGGCTGCCGTCAGCCGCACACACAAGGTCGAATTCAACATCGACCACGACGTAGAACAGCGTCGCCCCAGCCTTCGTCACGCGCTCCGTGACCTCGCGGTTCAGGACTCGCGGGATGATGCACAGCGCGTTCGCGGCCAGCACCGGGGCCAGCGCGTTGTAGATATCGTCGATACCACGAAAGGTATATCCCTGCTGGGAGTTCTTCCGGCTCTTCGTGATGCCTTCACGCGACAGCGCATAAATGCACCGAGCAATGGCCTCGTAGACTTTTGGCGCTTCCATTACTTCACCTCACGCTGGGTGCGCTGAATGCGCCACCAGTCCCAGCGGTGATACACCGAGCGCTCGCAGCGCGGGTCCGGCTTGACGTACACGGCCATCGGGCGCTTGCGGGCCTTCACGTTGTTCCAGCCGTTCACGAGGAGCAGCGTCAGGAACAGGCAGGCCATCGTGGAGCCCAGCCAAAGCAACATGAAAATATTGGCGTCGGAATAGTTCGGCATCTCATTCCCCTTTCGCGTAGTGCCAGGAGCGGCGCAGCATGGACAGCTCGTCCACTGCATCCATCGCCCGGTCGGTGAAGTCGTTGTTCGCCAGCTGGCGGATGTTCTCGGCAATCTCCTCGGCCTTTGCCCTGATGTGCGGCTCGGCGTGCATCGGGCTCTTCCGCATCTCCAAGTAGACCGCGAGCGCCGTGCCGTAGGAGGGCGTCCGCAGCATTTGCAGGCCGTTGAACTCCACCACCCAGTCCTCCCAAATTGCGGAGGACGGCGCGTTGTTCGCCAGCGTCACCATGCTACGCAGGCGGTGGCTCACTACCTGAGCCTCTACGACCTTGCTCATGCTGTTTCCCCTTCGTTGATTGGCTGAAGAACAAACGTGTCACCGAACTGTGCTCGGGCGGCGGCGTCAGGCGTCGCATAGGGTTTGCCATAGCGGCGGGTCCAATCCTTTGCGAGCCGATATCCTTCGGGAAACCAGCGCACAGACCCGCGGCGCTTGCCATCAAAGCGCCAATCAGTGTTCGCATACAGGACGCGGTACTGGCGAACCGTGCCAGACGGCGGCTGTGGCACAGGGCTCGGCATAAATGGGTCGAGCTTCTTGCTCATGCGGCCACCTGCTGGCCGGCGTTCAGCCACGCGCGCAGCTGCTGGCGCATATAACCAATCTCGTCGCAGATTTCGACAATGCGAACGTCTGCCGTGAACGGCGCGTGATACATCGTCTCCATCGCCTCGCGCACCAGCTCGCGGGCAACGCCCTGGTACAGATGGCCACCGACGATGCAAACCTCGTCGAACTTGGCGCAACCGTGACCGCTGAGTTCCGCGAGCAGGCAACGGGTCTCGATGCTCAGGCCCTGCTCCAGCAGCTCGCGACCGCGCTCGCTGGTCATCTTCTGGTCGTAATTCTCGATGAGGTCCGAGCCGTCAATCAGACCGTGCTTCGCGGAGAGCACCAGCACGTGGGCAGCCTCGCCGGTCGGGTCCGCGGCCTTGAGGGTCTGCCAGACCGGGCCCGTGTAACGGTGCCACGCCGAGATGGGGAACTCGGCGGGGTGCTTGGTGGCCGAGCAGGCCATGATGAGGAGGCGGTTCATGCCGCCACCTCGTCGGACATCGCGCGGTGGTAGGCGGCCAGCGCGGCCTGGTGGGCCTTGTCAGCGGCCGCCTCGCGTTCCTCGGCGAGCTTAAAGGCCTTCTCGAGCTGCGCCAGCTTGCGCTTCGACACGCCCAACTCGATGGCCATACCCTCGCGATTGCCAGCCGCAACCAAGTCGGCGATGGCGCGGCGGTGAGCTTCATGCGCGGCTTCGCACGCGGCAGCTGCGGCGGCGGTCTCTGCTTTGGTCGTCATGTTCCGTTCTCCGTTTGCCTCTGCCGGTCTCTGCCGGCGATGGGAGAATACTAAACTAGGTTTATTGCACCCGTCAACAGTTTACAGGAATTATTTTTTTGTGTATCGTGCGAGCCATGAAGTCTCAAGACGTTTTTACCCACTTCGGGACCAAGGCGGCGCTGTCTCGGGCGCTCGGATACACCACTGCGGCCTTCTACAAGTGGGGCGAATACCCGCCGGAAATGGTCCAGTTCAAGCTGGAGGCCATCACGAATGGCCAGCTCAAGCGCACGCCGGGAACTGGCGTTCGCGGCTGGACGCGACGCAAGAATCCATGACCTCTCCGCCGAGCTGGAGCGGCGGTTAAGCACACTCCAGCACCTTTCCACGCGCAGTAGAGGAGCGCAAATGCTTAGAATCCGAACCGTGAAACCGGCGCTTGCAAGCCACGAAGGCTTGTTCGAGGCCGAGCAGGAAACCGGCCTGCCAATCCGCATCGCCTGGGTGATGCTGTTCTGTGTCTGCGACCGCGAAGGGCGGTTCGTATGGCGACCGCGTACCCTGAAAATCTACGTCCTGCCTCACGATGATGTGGACTTTTCACGCGTGCTTGACGCGTTGGGCACGCGTGGCTTTCTCGTGAAGTATCGCGTCAACGACGAGTGGTACGGGTGCATTCCGACTTTCACGAAGCACCAGAGCATAAATCACCGCGAATCGGCCTCAGACCTTCCGGCTTTGGAAGAAGCACATGAGGTTTTTCAATGGGTTACGGATGGAGAAACCACGCGTGAGGCACGCGTCAGCCACGCGTCGGCCACGCGTGAGGCACGCGGCCCGGGGGGAAGGGAAGGGAAGGGAAGGGAAGGGAAGACGCGTGACGCGCGCGTCGGTGAGGATGAATTGCACGAAACCCTACCCCGCCAAAGCTGGGAGGAGTGGCTAGAATTCCGTCGTTTGCGCAAGTACCCGATGGACGCCACTACGTTACGCAAGCACCTGAAGCTGCTGGCCGGGTTCGACTCGGCGACCCAATCAGAAATCATCGACGCGAGCATTGGTTCCGGATGGCAGGGACTGTTTGCGCCCAAGGGCAAGCCAGCAGCCGTGAATGACGGCAAGCCCCCGATTCCGCCATTCTGGCTTGGCCCCGGCGAGACCAACTACAACCCAGCCCACAAGGCATGGGTGGACAAGTACGCATGAGCGCGGAAACTCTGATTACCCGCCTTCACGGCGTAAAGAACACGGGGCCGAATCGCTGGCTGGCGCGCTGCCCTGCTCACGATGACCGTTCGCCCAGTCTGTCCATCACCGACCGCGACGGGCGGGTTCTGCTCCACTGCTTCGGCGGGTGCGAGACCGAGGACGTACTTGGGGCGGTGGGGCTGCGGTTTACGGACATCATGCCGGAGCGGTTGGATGATTCGCGGCCTGCGCCTATTCCGGCTTTGCAGATTCTTGAGGCAGTCGCGCACGAAATCACCGTGGCGGCATTTCTCGCGCAGGAGCTGGGCTACATCACGGCCAGTTCGCGGCTGGTGGCGGCGGGCTCGCGGCTGAACGCGGCGCTGACGCTGATTGGCCACGAGCCGGCCAGCCTGAAGGCTACGCGGAGGGCGCTGCGATGAGCGACTTTCTCGTGGACCTCGCCAAGCGCAGGAACCCGGCACTGGCGGCCATGCTCGTCACGGGTAAGGAGGCCGAAGCCGAGGCAATACCCGAGCGGCGGCTGGTGGACGTTTCCACGCTCTCGCCTAGCGATGTACTGGCGCGGTGGCAGAAGCGCCAGATGGACTGGCAGACGATTCCGGCTGATGCTGACGGCCAGCACCTGCGCCTGCTGCCGGGTGGCGTGACGGTGTGGAGCGGCTACCCGGGCGAGGGCAAGACCACGCAACTGCGGCAAATGGCCGTGAAGCTGGCGAGCTGCGGGCAGCCGTGCTTTTTCGCGTCGCTGGAGGAGGACCCCGAGGACCTGCTGCTGCGGCTTTGCATGGTGGCCGGCGGGCTGAAGTCGGTGGAGCACGAGGAGGATTTCGGCAATTTCCTGTTCTGGTCGCGGGAGCGGCTGTACATCTGGGGCGTGGTCGGCCACGCATCGGGTGCGGAGGTTCTCGCGGTCATTCGGGCGCTGGCGCGGCGCGGGCTAAAGCACGCGGTCATTGACTCGCTGATGTGCCTTGATGTGGCAAACGATGACTTTGAGAAGCAGCGCCAGTTCGCGAACAGCGTCGCGGCGACTGCGCGAGTGTCGGGCGTGCATATTCACCTGGTCGTGCATCCTCGGAAAATAATCAGCCGCGAGCAGAATCCGGACATCAACGATGTGGCCGGCGCGAGGGAAATCGCGGGTATTGCGGACAATGTTCTATTCGTGAAGCGTGGGCCGGAGGAGCTTGGGAACAGCGTCGCGAAATCGTCGATTGTTCACGTTCTGAAGAATCGCCACGGCGGCTGGTGCGGGAAAATCTCGGCGTGGTTCCGCACGGACTTCGGGCAGGTCCATGAGAAGCCGGACAACCTGAAGCCGATTCAGTACACGGACGGGCGGCCGCGATGAAAACGCCAGCGGAGATGCTCACGGACATTGGCTGGCTGGAAGTCGCCACGGCGTTCCGCGAGCGCATGGGCGGGAAGCTGGTGGCGATTCGGGACCGCGACGGCAACGGGCATGGCCGGGTCGAGCTGCTCGACGAGGAGCTGCCGCCGGCCAGCGTCTACAGCGACAAGGAGGGACCGTACCGTGGCAAGTAAGCCGGTATACACGGTGCTGCACGGGTTCGCGCAGCAGGGCATTGGGGCGGTGCGGCTGGATACGCTGGCGTCGCTGTGCGAGTCGGGACAGGCGGCGGTGGACGCGCAGGTGAAGCACCTCCTCAAGCGCGGGGAGGCACTGGTGGCGGGTGGCCGCATCTATCTGGCCACGCAGGCCGCACCGGATGACGAGCCGCTGCCGGACTTCCTGCCGCCGGAGCGGCAGTGTAAAGACTGCGGGAAGGTCCAGCCGGCCAGCGCATTCCGGAATCAGACGGCCACGAGCCGGAATACCTGCCGGAGCTGCCGGACGAAACAGATGCGGGAGTGGCGGGAGCGCAAGGCGGTGTATACCTGCCGGTTGTGTAACTGCGACTTCGAGCAGGGCGAGGGATTGCTGGTGTCGTGCTGTCCGGAATGCCGGAAGCTCTACCCGGCCAATGCGGCGAAACTGAAACCAACCAAGAAAGGGGCGAACCATGTACGACTGGAAAGACCGGCAACAGCCGACGAGCGAAACGCGCATTGTGTCCATTGCGGTCGTGGCGATATGCCTCGCCCTGCTGGCCGCGGTCGCGTTTAGCTGATGCGTAGAGCCGCCAAGCGGGACGCCAACGAGGGCGAAATCATTACGGCACTGCGGGAGGCAGGCGTTCGGGTGTTTCAGGTCTCGGACGGCGGCTTTCCGGACCTCGCGTGCTTGTGGCGCGGGGTTTGGCATTTGCTGGAGGTGAAGGGCCGCAGCGGCTCGCTCACGCCGGCACAGAAGGCAATGGTGGCCGACGTTGAGGCGGGCGGCGGGAAGGTTCACGTTGTCAGGACGCCGGCAGAGGCGCTGGCCATTTTCGAGGGCAACCCATGAGCAGATTGGAAACGCGGGCCGGACACCGAATGGCGCGGAACTGGGGCGATGACCAGCGGCGCATCAGCCTGGGCGGCAAGGTGTTCGCGGACGGCGGGCAGATTGTGGACGGGTGGCCGAGCCGCAGCCCATCGGCGCAGTGGCGGGACGGGGACAGCGGCGGCCACAAGAAGGCCGTGCAGGTGTTCCCCGAGGTCTGGTCGCTCGACGGTCTCGTGGTCCGGCGGGCTATCGAGGAGATGACCGAGCGGCAGCGGGCGATTATGTGGGCGGTTTACGTCGAGGGCCACGGGTCGGCCAAGCGCGGACGGTTTGAGGTGGAATGCGGGCGAAACGTGTTCTACGCCGAGCTGGACCACGCCCTGACGCTGGTCGAATCGCTGGAGATAATCCGCGCGGAAGGGTAGGGATAAGTTTTTCGGGACAAGTCGGTTTTGTTTTGGTAGTTTTCGTGCAACGTGGGATTTCTCTCCACACGTTACCGACACCCTCGGTTGCTTTGCCTCACCCCCGCCTATGCCCAGCCCTGTGCTGGGCTTTTTTTTGAGTCGCCATGCTCGCCGAACTGCCACCGGACCACGACCTGAGTCACCTTCGGGCGGCTTTGCCGTATGTCCGGAACTGGCACCGGGCGGTGGATTGCGGCGCTCACCAAGGCATTTGGACGCGCGAGCTCCGGAAGCACTTTGCGTCCGTTGAGTCATTCGAGCCGGTCCCCAGCAACTTCTGGCACCTGCCGGAGCTGGACAAGGTCGACAGCCACCGGGTGTACCCTTACGCCATCGGCGATAAGCGGGCGCAGGTGCGGTTTGCTGCCGGCACGGAGAACACCGGCCAGTGGCACATCGAGGAGGGAGGCGAGGTCGAGGCCGACCTATATCCGCTGGATTTCTTCCAGTTCGACCAGGTGGGCCTGCTGAAGTTCGACGTTGAGGGCTACGAGCTGCCGGCGCTGAAGGGCGCGGCCGAGACCATCGAGGCGTGGAAGCCCGTGGTCATCATCGAGGTGAACGGCCCGCACCAGCGCTACGGCGTGAAGGACGGGGCCGCCGAGCTTTGGCTGATGCATCGCGGCTACAAGCTGCGCGAGCATATCGGGCGGGACCTCATTTGGAGCGTCTGACGGTCGCTTGTGTGTACAAGACGGGCGGCGTCTATACGCGGGAGTATGTGAACCGGCTGCGGCACTCGGTGGCCGCCAATTTGCACTGGCCGCACCAGTGGGTATGCCTCTCGGATGACCCCGAGGTGGCTACCCATGCCCTGCACGAGAGCCTGCCGGGATGGTGGTCGAAGTTCGAGCTGATGACGCTCACGGGCGGTCGGGTGCTGTACTTCGACCTCGACACGGTGATTCACGGCGATATCACGCCGCTGGCCTATGTGGAGCGGCTGACGCTGCTCCGCGACTTCTACCGGCCAGACGGGCTCGGCTCTGGGCTGATGATGCTGCCGGAAGCCGACCGCGAGCGGATGTGGGAACACTGGGAGAAGAGCCCGCACGGCCACATGGGCCGTTTTGCCATTGAGGGAGACCAAGCCGTGATGGAGCAGCTCTGGCTGGACACTGCGGCGCGGTGGCAGGACGTATTGCCGGGTATGGTCGTGAGCTACAAGGCGCACCAGCTGGTCGAGCGAAAGGCCGCCAGCGTGACCTGTTACCACGGCCAGCCCAAGCCGCACGAGACTGGGTGGGCGCTGTGATTCAGTTCGACGTATCGGTGGATATCAAGGCGGCAATGGCTGCCCTGAACGAAGTTCAGCGCAAGGTGATACCGCAAGCGGCGTCCTCTGCCTTGAACCGCGTGGCCACATCGGCTCGCCGGGTGGCAATCGACACAATCCGTAAGGAAACGAACATCAAGGCCGCTGCCGTGCGTAAGTACGTCACGACCAAGAAGGCCAGCAAATCAATGCTGACCGCTGAGATACGGGCCAGCAAGTACGCGCCGAACCTCATCAACTTCGGGGCAAGGCAGACGAAGAAGGGCGTGAGCGCGAACGCCTGGGCGAAGCGCAAGATTTACCGAGGCGCGTTCATTGGCAACAAGGGACGCACGGTGTTCATTCGCGACGACTATCGCGCGCCAGCTGCAAAGCGGCGCAAGCGGGTGGGAGCGAACCGTACCCTAAGCCAGCACACGAGGCGGGCGCACCCTAGACGGGTGGGCAGCAAGACCGTGCAGGTTCAGGCGCACCGCGTCGGCTCGGGAGCGAAGGCACCGAAGTCGAAGCTGAAGGCGCTCTATGGTCCGTCCGTGCGGCGCGAGTTCATTCGCGACACCGCGCAGAAGGCAATGATGGCCAGTATCCGCGAGCGGTGGCCGGTCGAGTTCCAGCGCGAGGCGCAGTATCGGGTCGATAAGGTGATGCGCGGCGGGTGATGGGCCGGCGGCCACGGGTCCTCCCACGAGGTTCTGAGGTCGAGGGTAACGCAGC
>JACCDP010294690.1_pt1 | contig 34391 bp, 25 predicted proteins | sample 7445841 | NCBI WGS metagenome assembly JACCDP01 (sample SAMN15323441, study PRJNA562643) | freshwater metagenome | isolation source: river surface water | place: USA:Blue River Watershed | collected 2017-08-17 | reverse complement strand
CCTGGCATATAAAATGTTTAGAATGCAAAGGTAAAGAACTTAGCCGCATCTTTTATTGGCATTATCTTTGCTTTATGAATCCAACCTTATTTTATTGCTACGACGCTTATTGTGGCTGGTGCTATGGGTTTTGCCCGGTGATCAAAAAAATAGCCGAAAACTACCCCAATCTTCCCATAGAAGTACTCTCGGGCGGCATGATCATGCCCGAAAAGCCTGTACCTATAAGTGCTACCGCCCATTATATTTTGGGTGCTTACAAAAATGTAGAGGAATTATCAGGCGTTGAATTTGGCGAAGATTACTTATGGCATATCAAAAATCCTGAATTAAGTGACTGGTTCCCGCATTCCGAAAAAGCGGCGATCGCACTTTGCATATTTAAGGAGTTTTATCCAGAAAGACAGGTTGAGTTTGCCACTGATTTACAAATTGCCCTACACTACGAAGGACGCGATTTAACCGATAATGAAGCATACAGGCACCTTCTTGAAAAATATAGTATTGCGCCCGAAACATTTTATGAAAAACTTAGCAGCGAAACTTACAAAGACCAGGCCCACTATGAGTTTTCGCTGGTTAAGCAATTACAAGTATCGGGTTTCCCATGCGTATTATTACAAGTGAATGAATCAAAATTTCATTTGTTAGCAAGGGGTTACACAGATTATGAAACATTGAAATCTCGACTTGATTTGGCGTTACAAGAAGCATCAAAAACGAATTAGTAGTTTTTTAACCTTATTTTACCTTTACTTTGCACAACGTAAACAAAGCATATGGAGTACAGTAATTTAGTATCAATCTCTGGCCTTAGTGGTCTATTTGAAATGGTGGCGAGTAAAACAGATGGTGCCATCGTAAAGTCATTAGAAGATCAAACCACAAAGTTTGTGAGCAGTCGCGTTCACAATTTCTCGCACTTAGAAAGTATCGAAGTGTATACCGTTCGTGATAATATCAATTTGGTGGAGCTTTTTCAAACCATGTTGGCTTCAAAAGAGACCCTTCCTTCCGAAAAAGACCCTGCAGCTATTGTTGCTTACTTTAAAAAAGTATATGCCGATATGGACTTTGACCGTGTATATCCAAGCGATATGAAAAAAATGGTAAAGTGGTTTAGCATTTTAAAGGCCAACAACATTGAAATCAAGTTAACCGAAGAGCCAGAAGACGAAACAGAAGCATAATTTATTAGAACCGATATGTAAAGTCGCAAAAGCTAGTCTCTTGCGACTTTTTTTTGCCCCTACCTACCCAATAAATTAAGAGAAATCTTACATTGTGACTCACAATTGACCGCCATGAAAAAGTTTTTACTCATTACCATTTTAGGATGTTCCCTTTTTTCAAGTAAAGCACAACGATTTTCTGAAAAATCAGAGGCATCTGAAACTTGGGTAAATGCTCAGTTTACTAAATTAACCCCCGAAGAGCGGATTGCCCAGCTCATGATTGTAAGAGCGCATAGTAATTTGGGAGAGGCCCATGTAAAAGAAGTTACAGCGTTAGTAACCAAATACAATGTGGGTGGTTTGTGTTTTTTTCAGGGCGGACCTGTTAGACAAGCCTTGTTAACCAACGCATATCAATCGCTTGCTAAAACACCACTCATGATTGCCATTGATGGCGAGTGGGGATTAGGTATGCGCCTTGATAGTGTAATTAATTTTCCAAGGCAACTGATGATGGGTGCCGTTAATGACGCAAACCTTATATATAAATTTGGACGTATTGTGGGTGAACAGTGCAAGCGCATAGGTATTCAAGTAAATTATGCACCTGATGTAGATATCAATAACAATCCAAAAAATCCGGTAATCAATGATCGAAGTTTTGGAGAAGATAAATACAAAGTAGCTCAGTATGGTGTAGCGTATATGCGAGGCATGCAAGACGTTAATGTGATGGCTTGTGCTAAACATTTTCCTGGACACGGTGACGTAGCCGTAGACTCGCATTATGATTTACCCATTATTTTAAAATCAAAAAATGCACTTGATTCACTAGAGTTATACCCTTTCAAAGAAATGATAAAAGCAGGCGTTGGTAGTGTTATGATGGCACACCTCTCGATTCCTGCATTAGACACCACTACAAATTTACCAACATCTCTATCTGCTATTGCAGTACAAAATTTACTGCGCAAAGAACTAGGATACAATGGCATTACGTTTACGGATGCCTTAGAAATGAAAGGTGTTAGTAAGTTTTTTCCTAAAGGAGAAGCTTCTGTTATGTCTTTAATTGCAGGTAACGATATGCTATGTTTACCTGGAGATATCGAAGGCAGTATTGATAAGGTAAAGGAAGCCATTGCTGCTGGAAAGCTAAGCTGGGAGGACTTAAACGAAAGAGTTAAAAAAGTGTTGCGTGCTAAGTATAATTTAGGACTCGCTACTTTACAACCCATCGACACCACAAATATTGCCGCAGACTTAAATGCATCAACCAATACACTAAAAGAAATACTTGCTAAAAAAGCGTTGACTGTTTTAAAACTTGAGAATAAAAAATTATTACCGTTACAAGCAAAGAATACTAAAACATTGTACGTTGGAATTGGGATTAATAAAGAAAATGATTTCGCAAGAAGCATTAAAAAATCATACAATGCAGATGCAGTATTTTTTGATTATAAAGACAAGAAAACGAAGGCTGATAGTATTACTAAAATCATAAGTAATTATGACGCAGTGGTAGTAGGCATGCATGATTTTAGCAGAAGGCCTGCCAATAATTTTGGCATTTCTCAAAATGCCATTGATTTACTATCAAAAGTACAAACTTCAAATACGATCAATTTTTGTTTTGGGAATCCATACGCTATTGCAAATCTTTGCGGAGCAAGCAACGTCGTAGTTTGTTATGAAGATGACGAAGTAACACAAAAAGCTGGTATTCAATTATTACAAGGTAATATTGAACCCCAAGGTAAACTACCTGTTACGGTTTGTGAAAATTTTAGTTTTGGCAGCGGCATCGAAACAACTAGCTTTTTTAGAACGGCTGTGCCAGAAGAAGTAGGTATGAGTAGTACTGGGCTACAAAAAATTGATAGTATTGCTCAAGCCGCTATTGATAGCGCTGCTATTCCTGGCTGTGTGGTACTAGTCGCCAAAAACGGAAAAATTGTCTATAACAAAGCGTTTGGTAACACCAATTACAACAATACTGTTCCTATGCAAACAGATATGGTATTTGATTTAGCATCTGTAACAAAAATATCTGCCACTACAGTAGCCATTATGAAACTGGTTGAAACCAAAAAAGTAAATTTAAATAAAACAATTGGGGATTATATTCCTTGGGTGAGGGGTTCAGACAAAGCGTCTATCAAAATTTCAGATTTATTATTACATCAAGCTGGTCTTGTACCATTCATCACGTTCTACAAAGAAGTATTAGACCCTGCTACCAATAAACCCTCTCCCAAATATTTTTCATCAGTTCCTACGCCTCAATTTCCAGTACGCGTAGCAGAAAGTGTATACCTCAGAAATGATTGGCAGGATAGTATGTATGCACGTATACTAACAAGTAGTAGACCCACAAGTGGTAAATATGTATACAGCGATAACGATTTTATTTTTTTAGGAAAAGTGGTTGAATCTGTCACTGGCATGGGTTTAGATGCATATGTTGCAGATCAATTTTATACCCCACTTGGTATGCATAGCACCGGCTTTTTACCAACTGCAAAAATGCCCTTAAGTAAAATCATTCCCACCGAAGTTGAAACGCATTTTAGAGCACAGCAAATGCATGGCGATGTACATGACGAAGGTGCTGCCATGTTTGGCGGTGTGGCTGGACATGCAGGACTCTTTAGTAATGCTTATGATTTGGCAAAGCTCTATCAAATGCTATTAAATGGAGGCGTTCTTAATGGTAAACGTTATTTTAAAAAGACCACCATAGAAAAATTTACAGCCTACAGCTCTACAATTTCAAGAAGAGCTTTAGGATTTGATAAACCTGAAAAAGACAATGCCACCAGAAAAGAAGCCTACCCTTCTAAAAGCGTTTCTCCTGAAACGTATGGTCATACTGGATTTACGGGTACATGCGTTTGGGTAGATCCCTCAAAGCAACTTGTTTATATCTTTTTATCAAGCCGAGTTTCTCCTACAAGAAACAATACCAAATTTGGTAGATTAAATGTGCGTCCCAATATTCAAGAAGCCATCTACAGCGCAATCCAATAAAATAGGTTAACTTACTGCCAAGCACTATTATTAAAGTGCGTGGCGCTCATGATATCCATTGCAATTGTAGATGATCACCGCCTCATGCGGGCTGGACTAGCCAATATGATCGCAGGGTTTAAAGGGTATAAAGTAACCCTCGAAGCAGAAAATGGAAAGCGCTTTATGGAAGCCCTCAAACCAAACAAGCCGCCAAGCATTGTACTACTTGATATCCATATGCCAGAAATGGATGGATACGAAACCGCGCAGTGGATTCGCAAAAATCTGCCTGATACAAAAATTATTGCGCTAAGCATGTACGACAATGACTATGCCATCATTCAAATGTTAAAAAATGGCTGTCATGGGTATCTATTAAAAAACTCAGAGCCCATGCTTCTCTATACCGCCTTCAATGAAATTAAAAAGTACGGTTATTTTAGCAACGATATGGTTTCTGACAAACTCATACATTATATAGGTGACGAATCGGCACTCAAAAAACAACAAGATCAAGTCAATCAATTAACTGATAAAGAGAAATCCTTTATGGGGTGGGTTTGTTCTGATAAAACCTACAAAGAAATAGCCGATATTATGTTCATCAGTCCGCGCACAGTAGATACCTACCGCGACCATTTATTTAAAAAATTAGACGTTAAAACCAGGGTGGGCCTCGCATTATTTGCCATCAAAAATAACTTGGTAGAACTATAGTTTTTATGAATTAATTTTAGTTCATGTTAGGGATAAAGCGGAGTCTATTTTTTATTGGCTGTTGGTTACTTACCATACAGGCATTTGCCCAAGCCCCTCCAATTGGTAATTGGCGATTACACCACAGCTATTCAGCCGCTTTGCAGGTAGTACAGGGAGATAAAATATATACCGCAACAAAGGAAGCTATTTTTAGTGTCAATAATACAGGAGGTTTTGAATACTTTAATAAGTTAACCGGCTTGTCGGAAGCCTCGATAGCTACCATTCAGTGGGATCGTGAAACTGCGCAGCTTGTTGTGGCCTATACCAATAACAACATGGATGTCATTAAAGGAGGTCTTGTTAAAAATATATATGACCTCGTAAGAACGAGTAACATCAAAACCATCAATTCTATTTACTGTGATAAAGGAACGGCTTATGTAGCTACAAACATTGGCGTTGTAGTCGTTAATTTATTAAAATATGAAATCAAAGAAAGCTGGATTTTAGGTCCTAATGGAAGTAGCATCGAAGTTTTTTCAATAACCAAAGACAGTAATTTTTGGTATGCTGCTACAAGCGTTGGCATTTATAAAACGCCAATGTCCAATACAAATCTTGCCGATGCAAAATCTTGGACTATTTTTTACAGCGCTGGGATGCTTGCCCCAATAAAAAAAATAAGTAGTACGCCTACTGGACTTATTATTGAAAAAAATGATAGCCTACTTCTCATTCAGCCTACTACTACAACTACTTTATTTTATAAAGCATCAGAGCAAATTAAAACTTGGCAGTTTAATGAACAAAAAATTACGATTGGTACAATAAATGCACAAACAAAAAAAGCATTCATCTATCACAGCGCTTTTGATAATCCCAATTTATTGGTTTTTGAAAAGGCTGGCAATCTAAACCATCCAAGTGCATGTATGTTTTCTAATGGGAGTATTTGGATTGGAGATAGCACTTCAGGCCTTATTAAATTAGATCCTTCAACTAAAACTTTTACAAGTATTGTTCCAACTGGCCCTGCGGGTCAAATCACCACTGCACTGCAAGCTACAAGTAGTAATATTATAGCAGCTTCCAATACAACACCGGGTTTATTTATTTTAGATAATGGAAAATGGCTTAACCAAAATCAAAATGGTTTAGATAGCCTAACAGGCGTTCAATCCATTGCAACAAACAACTATGACAAAAGCGTTTGGCTCACTACTGCACAAATGGGCGTAGCACAGTGGTATAACAACAAATTTCAAATTTTTAACCCACAAAATAGCAGCCTTAAGGGTTCAGCAAACAATACATGTTTTACAAGTGGTGTAGCCGCTGATAATAAAGGAAACACCTGGATTAGCAATATAGGCACCACAACGTCAATACATGTAAAACAGCCCGATGGAAAATGGACTGGATTTACAAACCCATTTGGTGTAACAGATGCAGGGGCACTAGCAATAGATGACGCTTCACAAATTTGGTGTGCTACCAAAAATGCAAATGGGCTACTTGTATACAAACCTGGAAATTCATTGACATCGAGTGCCGATGATATATGGAAACAATATAAAGCAGGAACAGGCATTGGTAATTTACCGAGCAACCAAGTAAACTGCATAGCAATTGATAAAAATGGATTTATTTGGGTGGGCACCGACAAGGGCATAGGAATTATTCAGTGCATCGAAAATGTTTTTACGCCAGCAGGTTGCGATGCGCTATTACCTGTTGTACAGCAAGATAGATTTGCGGGACTTTTATTTAAAGATGAAAATGTACAAACCATTGCAGTTGATGGTGCCGACAGAAAATGGGTGGGTACAAAAAATGGTGTTTGGCTCATTAGCGCTAGCGGCGAAAAAGTCATTTATAGATTTTCATCAAGCAATAGTACATTACCAGGTAACGATATTTCTAAAATATCTATTGACCCACTCACCGGAGAGGTTTTTATTGCTACAAATAACGGGCTTTGTAGTTTTAGAAGTACGGCAACAGAGCCAGTAAGCACACAAGAAAAAGTGCTTGTATTTCCAAATCCTGTTCCGCCAGGATATAATGGCAGTATCGCTATTCGAGGACTCACTCAAAATGCACTTGTAAAAATTACAACGCTCTATGGTGCAATTGTATACCAAACAAGAGCACTTGGCGGTCAGGCAATATGGGATGGGAAAAACACAAGTGGCCAAAAAGTAGCCAGCGGTGTTTATTTAATTATTTGTAGAGACGATAGTGGCGTAGAAAAAATTGCTACTAAAATTACGATTGTTCAGGGCAGGTAATATTACTTTTTTTGAAAATCATAAAACCTAGCTACCACAAATTTTAATGTGCCTTGTTCTCCTGGTGCTACACGGTACATTAATCGGCGCATTTTACCTGTTGGTTGTTGCACCCCGTTTGCATCTTTTTCATATAGCGGATAAGTGCGCATTAAAACGCCTTCTAAAAGCATATACTTATCGGAACCCTTGTAGCCATCTCTAAGTCGTGGATCATCTAAAATATCCGGAAAGACGATGGGCGCCACCGATTTATTTTCTTGAGAGCTAATAGCAATCACAGAACTTTTATTCAGTGAATCGACAGAAGCAACATATAATAGTAATTCAGGAAAGCCATCTTTGTTCAGGTCATCTACTTCTGTACCCATTAAAACACCTTTTAACTCAAAACTAAAATCACGCGCTTCGCTTTCAAACCCAACCGGGTAAATGGTGATTGGATTTTTTTCGGATGATTTATTGTAGCAGTTAACACGAAAGCCAGCCTTACCTACTTTCATGGTGGTATCCATACGGCGACCCTGTGCCATTAAAAAAGTGGGTACTAAAACGACAGCGCAAAAAAACGTACGAATCAACAATGAACGCATACAAAAAATTTATTTAGAGGCCTAAGTTAAAAAAAATAACGGTGCAACTACATATTCCTTCTATATTGCCCCCCTACTTCGTATAAGGCTTCCGTTATTTGTCCTAAAGAGCAGTATTTCACAGCGTCCATCAGTGATTCAAACAAGTTTTCTCCAGCGATAGCCGCTTTTTTTAAAGAAGCAATCTTTGCAGGTGCTACCGCTTCATTACGCTTCCAAAAAGCATGTAAGTTTTCAATTTGTCTTTCCTTTTCGGTGGTCGTAGAACGAATCACTTCGGTTGGTAAAATAGTAGGACTTCCTTTTTTATTTAAAAAACTATTTACGCCAACGATTGGAAGTTCACCAGTATGTTTTAGCGTTTCGTAATACATACTTTCTTCCTGAATTTTATTGCGCTGGTACATTCTTTCCATAGCACCTAATACCCCACCTCTCTCGCTAATTTTTTCAAATTCAATGAGAACGGCTTCTTCTACCAAATCCGTTAAGGCTTCAATGGCAAAACTACCTTGTATAAAATTTTCAGTTTTTGCAGCGCCTAATTCTTTATTAATGATGAGTTGAATGGCCATCGCCCTTCTTACACTCTCCTCGGTAGGTGTTGTAATAGCTTCATCGTAAGCGTTTGTGTGAAGGCTATTACAGTTATCATAAATAGCATAGAGCGCTTGGAGTGTTGTTCTGATATCATTAAAATCAATTTCTTGCGCGTGCAAACTCCTGCCACTTGTTTGAATATGGTATTTTAATTTTTGTGAACGCTCGTTTCCTTTGTATTTTAATTTGATGGCTTTAGCCCAAATTCTACGGGCTACTCTTCCAATAACACTATATTCTGGATCCATACCATTGCTAAAGAAAAAAGATAAGTTAGGTGCAAAATCATCGATATGCATGCCCCTACTTAAATAATATTCTACATAGGTAAACCCATTGGCAAGCGTAAAAGCAAGCTGCGTAATGGGATTGGCGCCTGCTTCAGCAATATGATACCCACTAATACTTACACTATAAAAGTTTTGTACTTTATGTGTGATAAAATAAGATTGCACATCACCCATTAATTTAAGTGCAAACTCGGTAGAAAAAATACAAGTATTTTGAGCCTGGTCTTCTTTTAATATATCTGCTTGCACCGTGCCGCGCACACTAGACAATGCTTGTGCTTTTATGGTTGCATACACATCAGAAGGAAGCACTTCCTCGCCAGTTAACCCAAGTAATTGAAGACCTAATCCATTATTACCTTCAGGCAGTTTACCACCACTATCTGATACTGCATAATGTGGAGCGGCTAAAGAACCATATTTTATTTGAAAGGCTTCTTGAACAAGTTGCGCTGCATTATTTGAAGCAATCCATTTTTCACAGAGTTGATCAATGGCAGCATGCATAAAAAATGCTAAAATAATAGGAGCGGGACCATTGATGGTCATACTCACTGATGTTTTTGGATCGCACAAATCAAAGCCACTGTATAACTTTTTAGCATCGTCGATGGTGGCAATGTTAACACCGCTATTTCCAATTTTTCCAAAAATATCTGGACGTGTAGCAGGGTCTTCGCCGTATAAAGTAACACTATCAAATGCGGTAGACAAACGAATCGCAGGTTGATCTACAGAAACATAATGAAACCTTCTGTTGGTTCTTTCCGGACAGCCTTCACCAGCAAACATACGGGTAGGATCTTCACCTTCTCTTTTAAGTTCAAATACACCAGCCGTGAATGGAAATTTTCCGGGTACATTTTCTTGTAACTGCCATTTTAAAATACTACCACTATCGGCATAGGTTGGTAGCATTACTTTTGCAATTTTGCTACCACTAAGTGATGTTGTAGTAAGTGGTATAGAAATATTTTTATCCCGAATAGTATAGGTTAAAAAATCGGTGGTGTATTTTTCTACAACAGATGGCCACTTATCAATTAAGGCTTTACAATTTGGATCAAGCGCCGCAATAATATTTTCTTTTGCTTTGGCAACCTCATTTACGGCTACATCATTTTTATGGGCTTCAAGTATTTCAAGCGTTCCGTTTAACTGATATAGTTTTGTTGCAATTGCTACTTGTTCTAGCACCCACGCATCATAAGACCTGTTACTTGCGGCTATTTCAGCGAGGTAACGAACTTTGCTTGCTGGAATAATGGGCGCTTGTTGTGCTACTTTTTTTAGTTCTTCTGAAACACTATTAACGCTATCGATTGGCGAAAAAATAATACCCGTTTTAGTGGCTACTGTTTCAAAAATTAAATCTACTAGTTTATGAATACCAGGGTCATTAAACTGTGACGCAATCGTGCCTACTACAGGGAGTGTTTCATCAGCAGCTTCCCACAATTGATGACTACGTTTGTACTGCTTTCGCACATCATGAAGCGCATCTTTTGCACCAGATTTATCAAATTTGTTCATGCAAATAATATCTGCATAATCAATCATGTTTATTTTTTCTAGTTGTGATGCCGCTCCATATTCTGGTGTCATGGCATACATACTCACCGAACAGTAATCAATAATAGAAGCATCACTTTGTCCAACACCCGCCGATTCTAAAATAATAAAATCGTAACCTGCGGCTTTACAAATATCAATAGCGCCTGATACATGTTTACTCAACGCAACATTTTCTGACCTCGTAGCCATACTTCGCATATAAGCCCTAGGATGCGCGATAGCATTCATTCTAATGCGGTCACCGAGTAGTGCACCGCCCGTTTTTTTCTTGGATGGATCAACAGAAATAACAGCAATTGTTTTACTAGGAAATAAATACAAGTAACGTCTTACAATTTCATCTGTAATAGAACTTTTACCAGCACCGCCTGTGCCCGTAATTCCTAAAACAGGAATCTGAGCAGTAGATGGTTGCAATTTTATTTCATGACTGTCCTGATTTTCTAATCTTGTAATGGCTCTTGCAACATTTCTAACATCGATGGGGCCACCTAATGTAAACGGCTTGCTAAAATCTCCTTTGTCTTCAACTTCAAAATCTGATAAAGTAATGAGTTCCCGAATCATGCCCTCTAGTCCCAAACGTCTTCCATCATCCGGCGAATAAATTTTTGTAATGCCGTATGCATGCAACTGTTCAATCTCCTCCGGTAAAATAGTACCGCCACCACCGCCAAATATTTTGATATGTCCGTATCCATTTTCTACGAGTAAGTCTCGCATGTAACTAAAAAACTCGATATGCCCACCCTGATAACTTGTTACAGCAATGGCTTGTGCATCTTCTTCGATGGCGCAGGACACAATTTCTTGGGCTGTTCTATTATGACCCAAATGAATAATTTCGGCACCCTGTGCTTGTAAAATTCGGCGCATGATATTAATAGAAGCATCATGTCCATCAAATAAACTTGCTGCGGTTACAATTCTTATTTTGTGCTTGTTGGCATTGTTCATAGCTACATCCAATTCAGCCGCAAAAATAAGACTTTAGAGATATAATATTAACAATTGTTAGTTTTTAAATCGAAGCCTTTTTTGTAGCTTAAGGCTTTAATTTGCATCTAAATAGATTCTATGCAATTTACGGTAGTAACAAGTCATGAAAGCGGTTATGAGGTAGTAGAACTCCAAGACCAGGGTTCAGGCACCCTTGTCCAACTCTATTCGTTTGGCGCACTTTTAAATGCCTTTATGATACCCACAAAAACCGGAATCTTTAATGGCATTGATGGATTTTCTAGTATCAACGATGCTGTAGCAAACGCTACCGCTGGATTTAAAAGTTCCAAATTAAGCCCATTTGTATGCCGGCTTGAACACGGCAAGTACAGCTTCGATCAAAAAGAATATAAAATAGAGGGTTTTTATTTGGGCGAACACGCAATACATGGACTCCTTTTTAACGCTGCATTCGGTATCACAGATACAAAATCAACGGCAACGGAAGCGTCGGTCACATTTAGCCATCATTATAAAGGAACAGATCCTGGTTACCCATTTCCATTTACACTACATGTAAAATGGAAACTCACCAGTGGCAATACGCTTCAGGTTTTTACAACCGCTACTAATAATCATAGCAGCGCTATTCCTTTTTCGGATGGATGGCATCCTTATTTTATGATGGGTGAAACCATTGATAGCGCAACGCTTTCTTTTACAACAAACAAGCAACTTGAATTTAGTGAAGACCTATTGCCTACCGGTAATACCATTGAAGACAACCGCTTTGTGGATGGACAAAAAATGGAAGGTATTTTTTTAGACAATTGTTTTTTACTAGATCATCATACTGAAACGAAGCAAAGTTGCACCTTAAAAAATGATGCAGTAACGTTAACAATAACGCCAGACAAACAATATCCTTACTTACAAATTTATACGCCACCGCACCGAAAAAGTATTGCAATAGAAAATTTAACCAGTGCGCCTGATAGTTTCAATAATGGTATTGGACTATTAATTATTGAGGCACACCATACCATTGAATGTGCTACAACCTATACGTTTACGGCAAACGACTCTTTATAATTCAACTACCGCAGTAGTACTGATTTCTACATTCACACCCCTTGGTAACCCTTTAACAGCAAAGGTTTCACGTGCAGGATGCATATCCGTAAAATAGCTTCCATACACTTCATTTACTTTTGCAAAGAGTGACATGTCACTTAAAAGAATGGTTGTTTTTACAATATGACTAAATGAAATTTTTGCTTCCGCTAAAATGGCTGCAATGTTTTTCATCACCATATGTGTCTCTTCTTCAATACTCGCCGTTACTGTTTCACCGGTTGCAGGATCAATTGGAATTTGGCCACTAATAAAAATAAAACCATTGGCTTTAATAGCTTGATTGTATGGACCAATTGGCGCAGGCGCCAAATTTGTTTCAATAATTTCTTTAGGCATCTTTTTATTTTAAAGTTTAAGCAAGTTGATGATTTTCTATGAGTTTGCCAACCTAAATTTGCAAATAAGCAATAAACAAAATTTGTACCCCAATTATCATGGCAACATTTTTACTCATATACACTGCAACAGCGCACGCGAGTGTTTGCTTGAGTAAAGACGGAGCGGTAATGGCATGCCTAGAAACAAGCGACCAAAAAAGTCATGCTAGTTTTATCCAACCGGCCATTGAAAGCTTGTGTAAGCAAACTAGCATTGCATTAAGTAGCATAGATGCTATTTCAATTAGTATCGGACCAGGCAGTTACACAGGCCTTCGGGTTGGTATGGCAACGGCAAAAGGAATTGCTTATGCCATTGGCAAGCCACTAATAGGTATCAATACCCTTCAAATCATCGCTGCAGCGGCAAAACTTAAATTTCCCAATCACCAATCGGCTATTTGTGCATTATTAGACGCTAGAAGAATGGAGGTTTTTACAGGTATTTATGCGCATAATTTAGCACCAATAACACCAAGTACTGCCCTTATTTTAGATCCTGAATCTTTTGAAAATGAGCTCGCCAAAGAGCCTATTTTATTTGTGGGAGACGGTGCTGAAAAATTTAAGGCCATATGCGAGCATCCAAATGCTCATTTTGACACGAATCTTAGCTATGGAGCGTCAGACATGCTAGCATTAACCGAAAACGCCTTTACTTTAGCCGATTTTTTAGACCTAGCCTACAGCGAACCCCTTTACATCAAAGCCTTTCATGATACCCGCAAAGCCTGATTAAGTATTACTTCATCTTTTTCTAAATTAAACTTATTTATTATAAGTTATTTCTGCATTATCATTTTCTTAGTGTATCTTCACATTGCAATTAAGTTTATTAACCCCCCAATAACTCTTTATTGTCATGAGCAACTCATTACAATCAGTGGTTTTAAATAATGGAAAAGCGCCTGTAAAAGTTGATTTTTTGCATACCAAAAAAGCAGCTCTCATACTTCGCTCCATTAACCACAAGCTTCGTCAACAAATCATCAAATTACTGGACGAAAGTCAGAAAATGACGGTTACCGAAATCTATGTAAAACTTAGACTCGAACAATCTGTAGCATCTCAACATCTAGCCATCTTAAGAAGAGCCGGCATTGTTGCAACTACTAGAGAAGGCAAGTTTATTTTTTATTCTGTCAACTACACGCGTTTAGCAGAAGTTGTAGGATTTGTGGAAACACTCGTAGGGTAGTATTTTTATTTCACCATGTTTGTACAACAACTGTATACTGGCTGTATTTCAGAATCAGCTTACTATATTGAAAGTAAGGGCATCGCTGCCATCGTAGACCCTTTACGGGATATCGATGCGTACTTGCAACTTGCGGGGCAAAGAAATGCAACAATCAAGTATATTTTTGAAACGCACTTTCATGCCGATTTTGTTTCTGGCCATTTAGACTTAGCTGCTGCAACTGGCGCTAGTATTGTGTATGGACCAAATACAGTTACAAAATTTGAAGTAATTGTAGCAAAAGACAATCAAGTTTTTCAGATAGGTGATGTAACAATACAAGTACTTCATACACCTGGACATACACTTGAGAGTAGTTGCTATTTACTTAAAGATGAGGCTGGTAAAGACCACGCTATTTTTACAGGCGATACGCTTTTTGTAGGTGATGTGGGAAGACCCGATCTAGCACAAAAAGACAATGAAATAACCATCGAAGAATTAGCTGGTATGTTGTATGACAGCTTGCATGAAAAAATCATGCCACTCGCTAATGATGTCATTGTATACCCAGCGCATGGCGCAGGTAGTAGCTGCGGCAAAAATTTAGGTTCCGAAACTTTTAGTACTATTGGCATCCAAAAGCAAACCAACTACGCCTTACAACCACAAACAAAAGAAGACTTTATAATCGCTGTAACCGATGGCCTTACTGCACCTCCTCAATATTTTCCGATCAATGCGAAAATAAATAAAGAAGGATACGAAAGCTTAGATGCTGTTTTAGCGAATGGTTTAAAAGCATTAACGGTTGCAGCTTTCAAAGAACAAATAACAACAATAGAACCTATTATTCTTGACACAAGAAATGCAGGTTTATTTACACAAGGTTTTATTCCTGGCGCTATAAGCATTGGACTGGAAGGTCGCTTTGCAGAATTTGCTGGAAGCATCTTACCATTTGATAAAGCGATACTACTTGTTTGTGAACCAGGTACCGAAAAAGAATCTATTATTAGACTCGCGCGTGTTGGATTTGAAAATATGATTGGACATTTAGCAGGTGGCTTTGATACTTGGGCAAAAGCAGGCGAACCCATCGATTTAGTTATTGATGTAGAAGCCGACGAACTTGCCATGGACATCCCATTTGATCCAAACATGGTGATTGTGGATGTTAGAAAAACTTCGGAATTTGATAAAGGTCATATAAAGGAAGCATTAACCATCCCATTAGATGAATTAACAGATCCTGCAAGCATGGCTAATTTTGACGACAATCAAAATATTTACATTCACTGCGCTGGCGGATACAGAAGCGTTATTGCATCTTCACTTATTAAAAGACAAGGCATCCATAATATCAGAAACGTTGTTGGAGGCTTTAAAGCAATTAGCGAACTGCCTGATAAATTTGACATTGAGGAAACCGCTATTACAGAAGAAGTAAAAGCTTAATCTAATCAAGCTACATTAGAACGCAAATTAAACCATTAGGTGTGCGTATTTTTCTGCCTCGTTGGTCCATTTCCATCTGCGATGACTCCATAAATAATTAGACGGTCTTTTGCGAATAGCGCATTCAATTTTTTCAATGAGCAGTTTGGTAAGTGCCCCCTCTTTATAATAATTTGGAGCAGTTGTTACAAGTTCTAATTCTGCTTTATAATAACCTCTTTTAATAGGATAAAAATCAACAAATACAACAGCTGCATTACTTGCACGTGCGCCTTTTTCTGGACCTAACACAAATGGAGCTGGCTTGGTAAAAAATTTAGCCCAAAAGGCACGGTCTAACCTGCCAGGGTTTTGGTCTGCCACGAGCGCAAGGGCATACCGTCCGCTTGCATATTTTTGGAAATTATTTCGAAACTCAGATGCCGGAATTAAAATCGTACCAAAACGACTTCTCATTTTGAACATGATTTTATCTATCACTTTATTGGATAGTGGCATGTATACACCAATAAATGGATATGCCGATTGTTTTGCAATACCAAGGTTTGCAAATTCCCAACTAAAAAAATGGCCAGCTACCAATTGAACATTTTGTCCCGTAGCATACAAATTGTTAAGCACTTCAATATCAATTGAAAACCTTTTACTAAACTCTTTCTCACTCATGCTAATGAGCTTAATGGCTTCAATAAACGTATCTACAAATTGATGGTAAAAAGCTTTTTCAATTTTTTTTCTGTCAAGATCAGATTTTTCCGGAAAAGCAATGATTAAATTTTGACGCACTACTTTTTTTCGATAACCAATGATATAATATAGTATTCCATAAATACCATCAGATAAAATATACAGTACCCGCAGGGGCAATAAAGAAACTAAATAAAATACAGCATATACTATTGAATACATATGGTATTGGATTAAGCAGGATCAACCCATGCATCATGTTCTTTTAATAAATGTATCAGCTCATCCACGGCAATCTCACTGTCTACATTTTTTTTGACAACTTCTTTACCTTTATAGAGTGTAATTTTTCCAGGGCCACTTCCTACATATCCAAAATCGGCGTCGGCCATTTCTCCAGGGCCATTTACAATACATCCCATGATAGCAATTTTAACACCCTTTAAATGGTTGGTGACAGATCTAATTTTTGCAGTTGTTTCTTGCAAATTAAACAAGGTTCTACCGCAACTAGGGCAAGAAATATATTCTGTTTTAGAAATTCGAGTACGTGTAGCTTGCAATATGGTAAATGAAGTGGCATTGATAAACGCCTCTACGCTAGCATTTGAATTGTAATTTCTACCACTCGTATCTTTAGAAGCATTTACTGCTTGTGCGGTATAGCTTTTTGATGTTAAGCCAAAACAAAGGCCATCTCCAAAGCCATCTAATAAAAGAGCACCAGCTTCTGTCGCAAAATGAATGAGGTGTTCGTCTGTAGTGTTCCAATCACTGTCAATCGTAATCACCACCGGATTGTTTATTTGCTTTTCTTGTAGTGCCATAAACATGCGTCGCATAGCAGGCATTGCATTTTTATGTTTACTACTCAAGCACAATATAACTGTAGGGTCTTTTGCAACCGCATCTAAATGTGTAAAATCATTGATGGGCGTTTCATCACTAAAGCAATCCATCATAACAAAGTTTTGCTTTGGATGCTTAGGTGTTTCACTATCGTAACCTGCTCTGTCAAAAATTGGAAAATACTTATCAGAACTATTTTGTGCTGCCCAAGTGGCAGGATATACAATCACTTTTAAAGTGCCAGGCAATTCAAAATCTATGAGCTGATGCCCTGCAAAAATATAATCAGCTGCTTGATCACCTATATGCCACTTATCAGTAACCGCATCATAGGAATAACCAATAGATGTTAAATGTGCCGGTTCAATTTTTTCAATCTTGCTAAAATCTGCAATAACAACGGGGACTTGTGACGCACCTACATTAGAAACCGCTATACTAGATCTACGTTTGTATACAAAAGGATCATAGGTTAGTTTATGAACAGGTGGAATTATGCCTAACGTAGTGTTATCTACAATAGCACTAGCGGCTGGATGTGTATACCTTTTTACAAGATCTCTACAAACCGGTATTTCAAATTCAGGATCCTCTGTTAAACTTACACGAACCGTATCACCAATGCCATCCTCTAATAAGGCACCAATGCCTGCAGCACTTTTAACACGACCGTCTTCACCATCACCTGCTTCTGTTACACCTAAATGTAGCGGATAACATTCATTGAATTCAAATTGCATTTGTTGAATCAGTAATCTGTAAGCCTGTACCATTACCTGCGGATTACTGGCCTTCATGCTAAGCACAATGTTATGATAATCATTGGCCCTTGCAACACGTAAAAATTCCATGGCACTTTCAACCATACCCATTGGTGTGTCACCATATCTACTCATGATACGATCACTGAGTGATCCATGATTGGTTCCAATGCGCATCGCCGTTCCGTGTTCCTTACAAATTAACACAAGCGGGGTAAACCTTTCTGTAATTCTTTCTATTTCTTCGGCATAATCTTGATCAGAATATTCGATGAGTTCAAATTTTTTCTTATCAACATAATTACCTGGATTAATCCGCACTTTTTCTACAATACGCGCAGCAATTTCTGCCGCATTGGGCGTGAAATGAATATCAGCAACAATGGGCGTATCATATCCTCTTGCACGCAATTCATTTTTTATATTCAATAAATTTTCTGCTTCTTTTTTACTTGGCGCCGTAATCCTGACAAGTTCGGCACCGGCTTCAATACAACGAATCGTTTGCTCCACAGTTGCAATGGTATCAAGCGTATCGGTGGTGGTCATGGTTTGAACACGTATAGGATGGCCATTACCAATTTTGAGTTGACCAATGGTTACTTCTCTAGTTTTAAGACGACTTATTTTTGTTAAAGATGGGCAGTAATATTGCATCATAAAACGTATTGTAGTAGGGTTATCTTTTTCCTTCAAAAAAACCTTGCGATTTTAATATTTTATTTAGCACAGACATGCTCGCATTTTTTATATCGCTGTTTGCGCTGCCTTCTATTTGTAAAACAAAAAAGTAAGGATGCTTGTTTTCTTCAATCCAACCAACAATCCATGCTACCGATTTTCCATTTTGCTTGTGCGTAAAGCCCGTTTTGTAACTTAACTTATAATTGGCATTTTCCGTTTGAAGCATTAATTTTTTGACCATCTCTTGGGTTCGCTTTTGAAATGGCAATTGACCAAAATATAGTTTTTTTACAAGCCCTAATTGCTCATCGGAACTAACAAGTAAACTATTATTGAGCCAGAAAGAATCTATACTGGTTCCGATTTTTTTAGTTCCATATTGCAAGCTGTCTAACCAGTGTTGCATGGTGTCTTTTCCTATACGACGCGCCACTTCCATGAAGTATGGTGCTGAAGTTTGCTTAAAAGCACTATCCATTCGAACAGGACCAGCAGTATCCACAGATAGCAACATTTTTTCATCTACTATTCTTCCAGTTTCTACACCTACTAATGCATTAACAATTTCAAAAGTAGACGCAGGGGCATAACTAGAATCTTTGAACTGCGCTAGATTGTAAATATAAAACTGTCCGGATCCATTGTCAAAAAGTCCAAAAGAACCTGTTGTTGCAGTCTCATCAAAATATTGTTTATACGCATTCTGAATGGTAACATTATTGGGAGAGCAACTTTGCAGGACCAACAACACGGCACTTATTAAAGTAAGTGAAAACGAACTGCTTAATTTTAAAAAACGCATGGCTTAATTTTATAAAAGAAACTATTCTTTTTCGATACTAATTAATTCTACATCAAAAACAAGAAGTGAGCCTGGTCCAATCGAAGGACTTGGAGAACTATCGCCATATGCTAAATCTGAAGGAACATATAATTTCCATTTGCTACCAACAGTCATTAATTGTAAAGCCTCTTGCCATCCTTTAATAACGCCGTTAACTGGGAACACAACAGGTTCGCCACGATCTACCGAACTATCAAAAATACTGCCATCTAATAAAGTGCCATGGTAATGACATTTTACCTTGTCCGTTAATGAAGGTTTTGTTGTATCTGTACCTGCCTTAACTACTTGGTATTGTAATCCTGAAGGAAGTGTAACAACGCGAGGCTTTTTTGCATTGGCAGCTAAAAATGCTGCTGCTGCTTTTTTAGAACCCGCCGATTTTTGTTCGTTTGCTTTTTGCACAAATTCACCAATACACTTATCCAATACTGCTTCTGGCAATGCAGATGCTTTGCCACTAAACACATCACCTATTGCACGGTATAAGTTAGGTAGATTAATCGCATCAAAACCCTGCGCCTTTAAATTTTGACCAATACGAACACCGAGTGCATAGCCAGCGCTATCGGCACCATTTTTAAAAGTATTTACTGGTTTTAATGCAACGGTTGGTTTAGCAGCAGGTTTTGCTACTGTCTTAGGGGCAGTTACCGCTTTGTTAACTTGTGCATTGGCACCAAAAGAAGCAAATAATAAACAAATAAAAAGACGTTTCATGTATTGTTGTTTAAGTATCAAATGTAAATAAATAATTAGTCATTTAGTAAGGAAGCCACTGCATTACTAGCAACAGCAAAATTAAAGCCAGCAAGGACTTCTTGCATCATTTTTTCAATTTTATCATTACACAAATTACCCATACTTCCCTCATGTGTATGGTTTAAAGAGGTACTGTACTGAAAATTACCATTTTCGATGGCCATACCCACTTGTTTATACGCGTCTCTAAAAGGGATGCCCTTAAGAACCAGCTTGTTCACTTCTTCTACGCTAAAAGCATATTTATACTTTTCATCGAGCAGTATGGTTTCCTTAACCTGAATAGACTCAAACATAAGTTTCGCCATAGCGAGACATTCTTGCAAAGTGTTGAATGCAGGAAATAAATGCTCTTTCAAAAGTTGCAAATCACGATGGTATCCAGAGGGTAAATTAGTCGTCATAAGCATCACTTCATTGGGAAGTGCTTTTATGCGGTTGCAATGTGAACGGATTAGTTCAAAAACATCTGGATTTTTTTTATGCGGCATAATGCTTGACCCGGTGGTAAGCTCTGCAGGAAAAGCAATAAAGTCAAAATTCTGATTTAAATACAGGCAGGCATCCATGCTCATTTTGGCAAGCGTGTCTGCAATATTTGCAAGTGCCATAGCCGTGATACGCTCTGCCTTTCCACGGCCCATTTGCGCATATACCACGTTGTAATTTAAATTTTCAAACCCGAGCAGAACAGTCGTAACACTTCTACTAATTGGAAAGGAAGATCCATATCCAGCAGCAGATCCTAGTGGGTTTTTGTTCACTACTTTATATGCACTTTGTAAGGTAATTAAATCGTCTACCAAACTTTCGGCATAAGCGCCAAACCAGAGTCCAAATGAAGAGGGCATAGCAAGCTGTAAATGCGTATAGCCCGGTAATAAATGATTTTTATACTTTTCACTTTGCGCTTGAAGTAATGTAAATAAAGACTGAACGCCTCCAACAAGATCCATGATTTCATGACGTAGGTATAATTTTAAATCCACGAGTACTTGATCATTTCTACTTCTGGCGCTATGAATTTTTTTACCTGCATCACCTAATTGCTCTGTTAATAAGAGTTCTACATAAGAATGAATATCCTCTACACCAGCTGGCAATGCAAAGCCTGGCGTAATTACCTGCTTGTAAATATTTTTTAACGCTGCATCTATTAACTGTGCCTCTGAAGATTCTAATAACCCAACCTGTGCAAGCATGCGCACATGGGCAAGCGAACCTAAAACATCAAAAGGCGCTAGCATGGCATCAAATGCCGGATCATTTCCAACCGTAAAATTTTCTACGGCTGCTGCTACGTTTGTATTTTTTTGCCAAAGTTTCATCGTTCCTATTTTTTTACAGCCATTACTTATTCAGTAATACCTGATCTAACAATTCAATATATTTTTCTATGCCGTTTTCTATTTCTGCTACAAGTACAAATTCATCTGCGCTATGACTTCTTGCCGATTCGCCTGGACCCATTTTTAAAGCCGGAAATGAAACAAGTGCTTTATCAGATGTAGTAGGAGATCCATAAGGCTTACTGCCAATAGCCATACCTGCTTTTACAAGCGGATGTTCGAGCGCTATCGCCGAAGATTTTATGCGCGTGCTTCTTGGCGTTAATGTTACCGCTGCATTGTTGATTTGTAGGGTAAGCTCGGCTAAAATTTGATCAAACGTATAGCACTCATTTACACGTACATCAATCACTAACTTACAATCTGGTGGCACAATATTATGCGCCTTATTGGTTGTTTCAATAACGGTTACGGTTTGTCCTACTGGACCTAATAAATCTGATGATTTTGAAAACCTGTAATTTTTAAACACATCTATAACAGGTAGTGCATTATAAATTGCATTTTGTCCTTCGCCTCTTGCTGCATGTCCTGCAACACCTGGCACCACAACATCTAACACCATTAATCCACGCTCTGCAACGGCTAATTGCATCCGAGTTGGTTCGCCAATAATAGCACAATTTATAGCTGGTAATTTTGGTACCAAACATTCAATGCCATTTTTTCCTGAAATCTCTTCTTCGGCTGTACCTGCAAAAATAAGATTGTAGGTAAGATTAGAGGCGTTGAAATAATGTAAAAAAACATGAAGTAGTGATACAAGTGATGCACCTGCATCATTACTGCCTAGTCCATATAATTTACCGTCTTTTATAATAGGAGAAAAAGGATCTAAGGTATAACCAGCATTAGGCTTTACCGTATCGTGGTGAGAGTTTAATAGTAAAGTTGGTTTTGCATTATCAAAATGTTTATTGGTAGCCCAAACATTGTTGAGATGCCTATTTGGCGATACGCCATTTTGTTGTAGGTATTCAAATAAAATTGACGCAGTAGCGTCCTCTTCTTTACTAAAAGAAGGGGTTGCAATAAGCTTTTGTAATAAAGTAATTGCAGCTGAAGCGTATATATTTTTATTTGTTTCCAAGTAATTATTAATTTTTTTGAATGGTTGTGCCAGCCTTACCAGCAATGAGTTGATCTATTTCTAAAGCGTCTCCAATAACAACCCTTGTTACTCCTTTTTCTAAAGCTTCAAATGCATTGTCAAGTTTAGGTATCATACCTTCGTTTACTTGACCACTCGCTTTTAATGCCGAGTAATTTTCGGGATGAATTACCGAAATAACACTTTCATTATTGTTTATATCAGAAAGCACGCCCTTTTTTTCAAAAGAGTATACCAATGATACTTCGTACACAGTAGTAATAGCAGTAGCAATGGCCTGCGCCATGGTATCGGCATTGGTATTTAATAGCTGTCCTGCGCTATCATGTGTAATAGGAGCCACAACTAGTGATAAACCAGCGTCTAATAACTGCACAATTTTTGTAACATCTACCGCGTCAATGTCACCTACAAAACCATAATCGGTTGTTGCGTGTAATCTTTTATGCGCTTTAATAATATTTGCGTCTGCACCGCAGATGCCGAGTGCATTTACATTTTTTGATTGAAGCGCTGCAACAATATTTTTATTGATGTAACCAGCATACACCATTGTTACAATTTTAAGGGTAGCAGCATCTGTGATTCTTCGGCCTGCTACCATTTGCTGTGGTATATTTAAATCGGCAGCCATTTTTGTAGCCAATTTACCACCGCCATGAATTAAAATTTTCTTTCCCTCTACTGCGGCATACGCGCTTAAAAAGGAAGCAAGATGTACTTCATTGTCAATGATATTGCCGCCAATTTTTATAATGGATATTTTTTCCACGCTTATTGGTTTGAATTTAACAAGGTGGACAATACCGCTTGTGCCGCCCATACCCTGTTACCTGCTTGCTTGGTAACTAGGCTGCTAGAGCTATCTAATATTTCATCAGAGAGTTCTACATTTCTTCTAACGGGTAAGCAGTGCATCACTTTTGCATCATTAGAATGCTTGAGTGAATTTGCAGTTAACATCCAAGCTGGATCGGTGCAAAACACTTTACCATAGTCTTCGTAAGAACTCCAGTTTTTAACATACACAAAATCGGCGTCTTCCAGAGCCGCTGCTTGATCATGAGTAATAGTGGCGCCCTTGGTGTATTTTTCTGAAAGTTCGTAACCCGCCGGATGCGTTACAACAACATCCGCAAAATTGGCAGCAGTTACCCACTGCGCAAAACTATTGGCCACACACTGCGGAAGTGCCTTAACGTGCGGCGCCCATGTTAATACTACTTTTGGTTTTTTAATAAGCCCTGTGGCTGCTATCGATTCCTGTATAGTAATTAAATCTGTTAAAGATTGAAGCGGATGCAGTGTTGCGCTTTCGAGACTTACAACAGGCACGCTCGCATATTTAATAAACTGATTGATAATTTTTTCTGCGTAATCTTCGTCTCTATTTTGTAACACTGGAAAAGTACGTATACATAAAATATCGAAATACTGGCCCAAAACGGGTGCAGCATCTTTTACGTGTTCTACGGTTGTTCCATTCATGATAGCACCTTCTGCAAATTCTAAAGCCCAGCCTTCTTTGTCTACATTAAAAACAACGGCGTCCATACCTAAATTTTGCGCGGCTACTTGTGTACTAAGTCTTGTGCGCAAACTAGGATTTAAAAATAAAAGACCTACACGCTTTCCGGCACCAAGCATTTTATCCATGAATGGATTTTGCTTGTATTCAAGTCCTTTATTTATGAGTGCTTGAATATCGGAAACATCGCCTACTTGGATAAATTGTTTCATAACAAAGATTGAATGGCTTTTTGAAGTCTATCTAAGAATATATCAATTTCCTGTTTTGTAATAGCCAAAGAAGGAAGTAATCTGATAACATTGGGTTTTGCTTCGCCCGTAAAAACTTTAAACTCTTGGAGCAGTACTTTTTTTAAATCTTTAATACTATCCGGCACATCAAAACCAATCATAAGACCTCTGCCTCTAACATTTTGTAGTTGTGGAATTTTTGAAAGCGCTTCTATTAGGTATGCGCCACTCGTAGCTGCATTGGCCAATAAATTTTCATTTTCCATTACGTCAACCACAGCAAGTGCAGCTGCACATGCCAAATGATTACCGCCAAACGTAGTGCCAAGCATTCCGTATTTAGGTGCAATATGTGGAGCAATTAAAATACCGCCAATTGGGAAACCGTTCCCCATCCCCTTTGCCATCGAATAAATATCAGCGTCAACACCTGCAGCGTCGTGCGCAAAAAATTGTCCCGTTCTACCATAACCGCACTGCACACTATCGGCAATATATAAAGCGCCGTGCTTAGTACAAAGTGTTCTAATTAATTGTAAAAAGGAATTGTTAGCAACCCTAATTCCTCCTACACCCTGAATACCTTCGATAATAACTGCAGCAATACTATCACCATCAGCATCAAAACAAGACTGCAGTGCAGCCTCATCATTAAAAGGCAGGAAAATAATATTATCTGTTTCATTCACCGGTGCAACAATAGACGGATTGTCCGTTGCGGCAACCGCGAGAGATGTTCTTCCATGAAAAGATCCTGTAAATGCAATTATTTTTTTACGACTTGTTACAAAAGAAGCAAGCTTTAAAGCGTTTTCGTTGGCTTCGGCACCGCTATTGCATAAAAAAAGTTGAAAATTTTGTTTACCGCTTACTGTTCCAATTTTCTCTGCCAATTGAGATTGAATGGGAATGATAACAGAGTTTGAATAAAAAGCAATTTGATGTAGTTGCTTTTCAATCGCTGACACCCAGTATGGATGCGTATGACCAATACTTATAACAGCGTGTCCGCCGTACATATCTAGATATTCTGTTCCTTTTTCATCCCAAACATATGAACCCTTCGCTTTTGTAATGGTAATATTATTGAGTGGGTATACGTCAAATAGTTTCATGTCTAAAAAAAGTTTGCTTTAAATAAGAGCCCCGTCGTTTCGTCTAGTCCAAAAAGTAAATTCATATTTTGAACAGCTTGACCACTAGCGCCTTTTATTAAATTATCAATAGCGCTATGCACAACCAATTTATTGCCCCGCTTTTCAATTTGTAATACGCATTTATTGGTATTTACCACCTGCTTTAAATGTATAGGCGTTTCAGACACCACCACAAATGGATGTGCCGCATAATAGCTAGCATACATTTCCTGAACGGCTTCTATTGGTAAACTACAATCGATAACCGAGCTGGTATAAATGCCTCTTGTAAAATCACCTCTCCATGGCACAAAATGTAAGCCAGGTGCTTCGCCACTTGAACTAAGAGGCGCATCTGCTTGTAATTGATTCAGTGATTGAACAATTTCAAAAACGTGCTGGTGATCCAGTGTTTTATAGGACTGAATATTATTTGCTCGCCAACTAAAATGAGAGGTTGCACTTAATGATTGTCCTGCACCTGTAGATCCTGTTATGCCTGTTGTATAAATATCTTGCAAGAGTCCCGATTTTGCAAGTGGCAATAATGCCAGCTGAATAGCAGTTGCAAAACAGCCAGGGTTCGCAATATTTTTTGCTGTCGTTATTTTTTCACGATTCAGTTCTGGCAACCCATACACAAAAGTTCTTTCCCCAATTGTAGCGTTAGCTGTAAGTCTAAAATCTTGCGATAAATCAATAATAGAAACGGATGCAGCAATGGTTTGTTCAGCTAATAATTTTTTTGCCTCGCCATGACCCACACATAAAAACAAAACATCAATGTTGTCCAAAAAAGTATTGGTAAAAACAAGATCCGTATCGCCTACTAAATCTGAGTGCACTGCAACTACAGGCTTGCCAGCATTACTACTGCTATGAATAAATGCAATGTTTACTTGCGGATGGCGGACTAATATTCTTAATAATTCTCCACCTGTATATCCTGCTCCACCTGCTATACCAACATTTATTTTTTTCATGATTGGTTATTTTTGATGCTGTGGTAAATTGATGTTTGGTTACCAAATATTTTAGAAAAACCACGAACGTCTTCTCCAGACCAACCACTATTCATTTCACCGTATTTACCAAACTTGCTGCTCATTAAATCAAAAGCAGATTCGATACCAATTACGGTAAAACGGTAAGGATGCAGTTGAACAAATACGGTTCCTGTTACATTTTCCTGCGCATTTTCTAAAAACGCTTCTATATCACGCATTACCGGATCCATAATTTGTCCTTCATGCAACCAGTTACCATAAAACTGAGCCAATTGATCTTTCCAATTTAACTGCCACTTGGTTAAAACATGTTTTTCAAGTGCATGATGCGCTTTTAAAATAACCATGGGCGCTGCTGCTTCAAAGCCAACACGTCCCTTAATACCAATAATGGTATCGCCAACATGGATATCGCGTCCAATGCCATATGCACCTGCAATGGTTTGTAAATATTGAATGGCTTTTGTTGGATGATCAAAACGTTTGTCTTTGATCATGGTTAACGCACCTTTTTCAAAATGCAAACTCAGTTCTTCGGTACCTGTTGATGTTACCTGTGTTGGCCACGCAGACTCTGGTAACATGCCTTTAGACGTTAATGTTTCTTTACCGCCAACACTGGTTCCCCAAAGCCCTTTATTGATTGAATAGGCTGCTTTTTCAAAATTCATGGTTACACCCTTAGATTTTAAATAGGCAATTTCATCTTCTCTGCTCAGTTGCATATCTCTAATTGGGGTAATGATGGTAACGCCAGGAATCATGATATGAAAAACCATATCAAAACGAACCTGATCATTGCCAGCGCCTGTACTACCGTGTACCACAGCTGTTGCGTCCATTTTTTTGGCATGTTCCGCAATATGGAGTGCTTGGCTCAGGCGCTCAGCACTTACACTTAGAGGGTAAGTGTTGTTTTTAAGTACATTACCATAGATCAAATACTTGATAATGCTATCATAGTAAGAGGTAACGGCATCAATAGTCGTATGTGTTTTTACACCTAAATTATAAGCGTGTGCTTCTATGTTTTTTAATTCTTCTTCCGAAAAACCGCCGGTGTTCACAATCACACTGTGTACTTCATAGCCTTTTTCATCTGTCAAATATTTAACGCAATAAGAAGTATCTAAACCTCCGCTAAATCCGAGCACCACTTTATCGCCCGCCTTTACTTGATGTAATTCAGTTGCCATTTTATTATTTTTTTTCGATTGAATGTTTTTTGCTTGTATGCTTTTCTTTTTTTCTAAACCACTGCAACAAATTATTTTGCTTGAATTTCATAAAACGCTCATAGAGCTTAGAATTGCTTTTAAATTCTGCCGATGTTTCTTGTGTCGTGTAGTGATCGGCGGGGTCATACAACATCGCTGTACACATACAGTTTTTACGATCTTTACTCTGCAAAATTTCATAGTTCACACAACTTTTGCAACCAGCCCAAAACTCCTCATCATCGGTTAGTTCACTGTAAGTAACAGGCTCGTAACCTAGGTCACTATTGATTTTCATGACAGCAAGACCCGTTGTTAAACCAAATATTTTTGAATTAGGATACCGCTCTTTTGATAAATTAAAAATGGTTTGCTTGATTAATTTAGCAACGCCACTTTTTCTGTGGGCGGGCGCCACAATGAGTCCACTATTGGCAACAAAAGTTTCGTGCCCCCAAACTTCTATATAGCAAAATCCAACCCAAGTACCATCCGGTTCTACGGCAATTACCGCCTTGCCCTCTTCCATTTTTTTGGCAACGTATTCAGGACTTCTTTTAGCAATACCAGTACCCCTGGCTTTTGCAGAAGATTCCATTTCGTCAGTAATGGTTTGAGCATATGTAACGTCGCTAGCATTTGCTACGCGAACAATTATTTTTTGTTCCAACGCCTTCAATTAAAATTGTAGAAAAAGAAAATGAAAAATTAAACTGGGGATTTTTTCACTGATAGGGGCAAGTGCCAGTTGCTCGTCCTATCAGCATCCACGTCGCGATCGGACCACAAGCCTAGCCACATAAATAGGACCCAAACAATTAAATGTTGAGTAGCACACTGTGTTTCTATATTGAAAAGCCATTTTCACCTAAGCGTATTGATTTCTTTTGAAGGTGTAAAAATAGGTTAGTTTGCAGTAAAATAGGGGGTTTTCCACAAAAAATCCTCATTTTTACTAACAGTTGTAAGTATTAAAAAAGGCTACTCGGTTTAGAAGTAGCCTTTTTAGAAATTATACGGTTGATTCTACATGCCCCCACCTCGGTAGGTACGCATCATATTGTTCATTTGACGCTCTGCTCCTGGCATTTGCATCATGCGCATCATTGGATTTTGAGGCCCTTGTGCGGCACCAAATTTGCGCAAATTATAGGTGAAGCTAATCATGAAATAACGTTTTAAAACGCGGGTTTGTAAATCTTGAATATAGTTACTTGTTACGTTTCTAGAGATGCTTATGTTTTGATTTAATAAGTCAAACACATAAAACTTTAATTCACCTGCCTTATTTTTTAGCATTTGTTTAGATAAGCTTGCATTCCAAAGTGGAATACTTGTATTGAAGCCTTCACTTCTTCCTGCATTATAGATATAATCAAAGTCGGTAGATAAAACCCAACCACTCTTTGAATAAATGGTAGCTTCAGTAGAAACCGTTTGGCTAAAAAAGTCTCCATTTTGTTGAGGCTGTAATGTGTACCTAGCCATTGTCAAATTTGAATTAGAAGAGAAGTTCATATCAAACCCTTCTTTGATATTGGTGGTCCAAGAAATCGTTCCGCCTAAATTGGTATTACGCGTAAAGTTACTAACGCTATTTACAAGTGTTTGGGTTTGATTGCGCGAAACATTCGCCATTAAATTTAAATTACTTTTTGGCTTTTTAATTGGAAACCCATAGTTGAAAAATCCGTTTATATTATATGTTCCACTTAAGTTTACTGGCTTAATAGTTTGTACGCCACCTCCAGAAATTGTTGTTGAATTTTGAATATCATTCTCAATAAAACTTCCACTCAAGGTTGCAAAAATTATTTTTTGACTAAACATGTCAAACGAATTATACATCAATCTAAATGAGTGCGAAAATTGTTGCTTTAGATTAGGATTACCCGTTCTGATAAGCAATGGATTGCTGTTATCAATAACAGGCTGCAACTGATCTGCACTAGGCTGTGAGGTGCGTCCATTATAGAAGAATCGCATGTTTTTAGACTTTGTAAAATCGTACCTGAAATTAGCAGATGGAAATAAATTTACAAAGTGTTGCTTTAAATTAACATTGGTACTAATATTTTTACTTACTAAATCTCCAACTTGTAATCCAGATCCGATACTAAAATTATATTTAGCATTTTGAATGCGATAATTCAATGTAAATCTGTTGGCATTAAAAGTATTTTCGAAAATATTGCTCAAATTAGGAACTGCAATATCGTAGTTGCTAGTTGCTTTATTATAGCCTAATGTTGATCTTCCAGAATTATTAACATTACTAGAAATGTTATAATTGAATTCTAATTGTTTGTTTTTGCCAATAGGCTCTGTGTAAGACAAAGTAGCACTATTATTTTTGCCATCACGATTAGTGGTGTAAACTTGATCCAGTGTATCGGTGTAACTACGTGAAGGTAAATTATACTGATTTTGTGACCAGTTACTTCCAGACCCGTCGTTTGTATTGTAACTGCTATTTAAACCGATAGAATAGGTGCGACCTTTTTTAGCAAATCGGTGTCTAAATGTTGCTTCTAAACTTCCGTTAATACCTTGATTATCTCTTACCGAATTAACGCGTGAGCTATTTAGGCTTGTAAGTTTACCACGAGTGGAACTTGTTGTTTGATAGGTTTCTGAATGTGTATTTTGAAAACTAATATTAGGTCGAATGATGAGCGTATTACTGGTATCAAAATTGGTTTCGATATTAAAATTGATACGATGATTTTTATTATTGGTTACTGAACTTTGTACCTGCTTACTAAAAATAGAAGAGTCGGTACTGCCAGTCACTAAATTTTCTGTTAAGCTGTTTTGATCTCTAGTAGTTGTTTGATCGTTGTAAAAATAACTTCCTGAAAACTGTGTTTTTGTGCCCCAATTATCTTTGTAGTTGAGTCCTGCAGCTAATGTTTTTACGATACCGCCACCACCACCGGTTCCAAGTAGACCGCCGCCGCCGCCGCCCATAACCATGGTGCCACCGCCGCCGCCGCCGCCTCGTCCACCACCGCCGCCGCCAAAGCCGCCGCCACCAAGTGAACCAAGCATATCTTGTACCGAAAAGTTTTGTTTATTGACGTTATTGGCCTGACCCGTAAAAGTGATTTGTTGATCGCCATTAAACTTACTGATATTGATATTATTATCATAAAGCGCATCATCACTATTAGCACCTGCACCAAGGGCTGCTCTTCCAAAATAACCTTTGCGTTTGTCTTTGCGTGTTGTGATATTAATTGTTTTAACACGGTTACCATCATCAAAACCAGTAAATGCACTTTGGTCACTTGCCGCATCAAATACTTGAATTTTATCGATAATATCTGGAGGTAAATTTCTAGTAGCCATTTTAGGATCGTCTCCAAAAAAGCGCTTACCATCTACAAGTACGCGTTGTACCGTTTCGCCTTGTGCTTTAATACCTCCATCTTTATCTACTTGAATACCCGGAATTTTTTTAAGTAAATCTTCGGCAACTGCATTAGGCTTTGTCTTAAATGCCGACGCCGTAAATTCTACGGTATCTTTTTTCATTTGAACCGGCGACTGCGTTACTGTTACGTTACCTAAATCATTGGCAGCCGTTTTTAAATATATTTTTCCTAAATCAACACTGCTGTTTTTGGCAGAAAAAGTTATTTTTTTAGAAAATGGTTCGTACCCTTGGAATTTAACTTGTACGAGCATTTCACCAAAAGGTGCATTGTTAATGATAAAACTACCATCTGCTTTAGCAAGTGTAAAAACCTCAAGTGATGAATCACTAGCTGCTAGTACCACAATAGATGCGTCTTTTAAAGACTGTTTATTTAAAGAATCAATTAAAACTCCTTTAACGGTAGCTACAGATTGAGCGCTCGCAAAAGAAACAAAAAATACAAGGGAAAGTAACGACAATAATTTTTTCATAAAAGGTGCTAATTAGGCAGTGCAAAGTTAATCTATAATGCTAGACAGATATTATTTAAATAAGTTTAAAGGCAAGGTAGCGTGATAATAGGGATCCTTATTTGAATATCGGTGAGTGCCTTTTTAATAAGGATAAATTTTGTTAATTTTGTAAAACGATTTGAAATACTAAATATTGTAACAAAATAAAATAATACGCCATGTTCACCGGTATAAAACAAAGATTCACCCAATTAATCGTTGTAACTATAGTTTTAGCAAGTTGCAATAATGCAGAAGCGCCAAAACAAGAGGTAGTTGACACAACAGTACAAACTAGTATGGAACCAGCAGCTACTAGTTTTCCAGTATCGATGGTGAATAATAAAAAAGATCCTACCTGTGGCATGCCAGTTACTGCAGGTATTTCAGATACAGCGCATTACAAAGACAAAGTCATTGGATTTTGCTCGTCAGGCTGCAAAGATGAGTTCAAATTAGCACCGGAAGCAAATATTGCTGCTGCAGAACTACAATAATTTTAACTGAATAAATATTCAACATCTTCACGGGTAAGGCTCTTCACAAAGCCTTCATCGTCGGTAATGAGTTCACGTGCCAAACTGCGTTTGCGGTCTTGGAGCTTTAATATTTTGTCTTCTACAGTATCCGTACAAATCATACGGTATGCAAAAATGTTTTTTGTTTGACCAATACGGTGTGTTCGGTCAATGGCTTGTTGCTCTACCGCAGGGTTCCACCATGGATCCACAATGTATACATAGTCTGCGGCAGTAAGGTTTAAACCAACGCCACCAGCTTTTAGTGAAATTAAAAACACACGGCAAGATTCGTCATTTTGAAAACGTTGAATAGCACGCTCTCTTTCGAGTACGGTACTGCTACCATCAAAATATTCGTAATCTACGCCAAGTTCGGTAAGTCGCTCTTTAATGAGTGCAAGCATGCCTAAAAATTGAGAGAATACAAGCGCTTTATGGTTGCTAATATTTTCTGTAATTTCTCTACCAATTTCTTCTAGCTTAACAGATACGTTCGGGAACCTTTCTTCGTCTTTTATAATAGAAGGGCTATCGCAAATTTGACGCAGCTTCATGAGACCTTGCAAAATCGTTAATTGAGACTTTTGTATGCCTTGGTTGTCTACAACGCCTAAAATTTTATCACGGTAATCGTTTCGGAAAGCCTCATAAATTTTACGTTGCTCATCACCCATTTCACAAAAGAGTACCATTTCTTGTTTCTCTGGTAAATCTTTGGCCACCTGCTCTTTGGTACGCCTCAACATAAATGGATACAGAAGTTTACGCAAATGATCTTTTTGTTCTTTTTCGCCAAACTTATCAATAGGAATCGAAAATTCTTGTTTGAAAAACTCGACGCTTCCTAACATGCCCGGATTCAAGAAGTTCATTTGTGCGTATATATCAAATGTATTGTTTTGAAGTGGGGTACCACTCAAACAAAGCCTGTTGGTTGCTTTTAATAAACCGGCTGCTTTTGTTACTTTACTGTTTGGATTTTTAATGGCCTGACTTTCATCGAGTACCACATAATCAAATGCTACTTCTACAAATTGTTTGATATCACTTCGCAGTGTTCCATAGGTAGTAATAATGACATCTGCTTCATTTGATGCGAGTGCATCACGAGATCTTCCAGCACCATGGTGTACATAAAAACTTATGTTTGGCGTGAACTTTCCAATTTCATTTTGCCAGTTATACATAAGGGTGGTAGGACAAACTACTAGCGCTTTTAAAGTACCTTCTTCTGATTTAAGATGGTGCAAAAAACTGAGTGCTTGTATGGTTTTACCAAGACCCATATCATCGGCCAAAATGCCACCCCAGCGTACTTCTCGTAAATAATTAAGCCACTGAAAACCGCTTTCTTGATAGGGGCGTAATACTTCTTTTAAATGCTTTGGCGCAGGCACATCTTTAATAGAATGATTTTCTTTAAGGCGCTCATATTTTTCTTCTAATTGAAAAAATAATTCTTCCTCGTCACGTTGCAAATACAATTCTTCAATAACACTAAAATGATATTTGCTTAACTTGATATTTTCGGAACGACCTTCGCCTACTCTAAATAATAGCGAATATTTTTTAATCCACTCTTCTGGTAAAATACCCAGTGTTCCATCTTGTAATGGTACAAATTGTTGCTTGCTAGCAAGTGCTTTTTTAACATCTTCTACACTTACCTTTTGCTCGCCAAAATGAATTTCAACTTTAGCATCAAACCAATCGGTATTACTGCTAATAAATATTTTGGTAGAAGGCTTTGCGGTATTGAATCTAAAGTTTTTAAGTGCTTCAAATCCGAACACCGGAATGTTCATGTCTTTAACAGCGTCTACAAATAAAAAGAACCAGTTGTTTTTTAATACTTCTGCGCCTTTTAATGCCAATAAATCACTTTGTTCGGGTCTTACAAAACCAGAATGGAGTGATTCTATTCTTGAAATGATACCTGCTTCCGTTTCAAGGTTACGTTGTATCATTAATATTTTATCTGAGAGCGGAACAATGATTTTATCTTTATCAATGGCGCGCACTTCAAAACCTTGATAAGAAAATACGGGTTGAAATAATAAATAGTCGCCGCGTTCTTTAAGATGAACACTTACTTCTGGGGTGATATTATTTAGCTCTTCCTTTTCAACGTTTCCAAAATGAATATGGTACATTTTAGAAAGCGGCAATACAAAAGTTTGTAATTTTTCGGCCCACTCTTCTTTGCGAATTACAATTTTACCGCTTGGTAAAAAGGATTCCATCATTAAAATATCGTCCGATTTTTTCCAAGTAAAATACTGCTGATGGTACTTGAAAAGAAGGGGACTAATGCATTCGTTTTCTGAAACATTGACGTCTGCGAGTGGCAGTTTTACGCGGCACTCGATTTCATACGCTCCATTTGCGTATTGAATTTCAAAGTAGGGAGATATAAAATTACATACCAGTTCGG
>JACCDP010110326.1_pt1 | contig 34422 bp, 27 predicted proteins | sample 7445841 | NCBI WGS metagenome assembly JACCDP01 (sample SAMN15323441, study PRJNA562643) | freshwater metagenome | isolation source: river surface water | place: USA:Blue River Watershed | collected 2017-08-17 | reverse complement strand
TGACCTCGGCTCGGAGAAGTTTGGTGCGCAACAGGTGTACGAGCATGGCGCTGGGTCGTCCTTCTCAATCGGGATGGTTGCCTTCGTCAAACAACTTTGCATCAATTCGTCCATGGCCGCGAAGCACAGAGGGTTCTTTTCCTCCTTGGGAGAGGCGGTGGCCAGCTATGCCGTAGACGTAGTCTACGAGCGTCGCCGCGGACTCGGGCCGACCTTGCTCGGGGCCTTCCTGAAGGTGCTTTCGTGGGTTTTCGAGCTGCTCGTCCGTCTCCGTCTGTGGCTCTATCGCAACCGCCTTTTCCGGGATACGCCCCTCGGCTGCAAGGTCGTCGTGGTAGGCAATCTCACCGTCGGCGGCACGGGCAAGACCCCCGTCGTGCTGAAGATGGCCCGCGTGCTGACCGCCCGCGGCCGCAAGGTGGCGATCCTTTCGCGCGGTTACAAGGGCGCCTCCGATTCGATGCTCAAGCGCTTCTGGCGCTGGCTCACGCAGGGCAGCCGACCGGACCCGTTGGTGGTCTCCGACGGCAAGTCCGTCCTGGTCGGGCCTGATGAGGCCGGAGACGAACCTTTCATGCTCGCCCAGAACCTCTGCGGCGAAGGCGTCGTGGTCATCGTCGATCGCGACCGCGTCGAGGGCGGCCGCTTCGCCCTCCGCCGATTCGGCGTCGACACGATCCTGCTCGACGACGGCCTGCAGTACCTGCCGCTGCGCGGTCAGATCAACCTGCTGCTGGTCGACAGCCGCGATCCTTTCGGCAACGGCTCGCTGCTGCCGCGCGGCGTGCTCCGGGAGCCGGTCGCCAACCTCAGCCGCGCTTCCTACGTCTTCGTCACGAAGTCCGTCGGCCCGCCCGATCCCGCGCTCGTGAGCCTGATTCGTCGCCACAATCAGAAGGCCGAGATCATCGCCTGTTCGCACAGCGCCTGCGAGCTCGTCGAGGTCGACGGCCCGAAGCGCCTGCCGATGTCGGACCTGAAGGGCCGGCGTATCGCGGCTTTCTCGGGCATCGCGACGCCGGAACGTTTCGAGGAGCTCCTGACCAACCAGGGCGCCACGATCGTGGCCAACCGCCGCTTCCTCGACCACCATTCCTTCGCCGACGAAGACCTCGACGAGGTCCTGGAACAGGCGCTCCAGGCGAAGGCCGAGATGATCCTGACGACCGAGAAGGACGCCGTCCGGCTGCAGGCGCGGTTCCGCCCGCCCATCCCGCTGATGTTCGTCCGCCTCGAGGTGGAGATCCTCGGCGACCCCGAAGGCTTCAACGCGGCCGTCGAACGGATCTGCCTCGGCCCCTCGGTCAGTCCTTCTGCTCGTTGAGGCGGGCCTGAGCGGCCTTCGCGGCGAGCTGGAGGAAGGTGTCCTGGGCGCCCGGGGCCAGCCGGCCCATCGGTTCGCAGGGGACGTAGTCTCCTTGGGGTCCGAGCGCCTTCGCGTCGCCCTGTCGGTCGCGATAGGTGGTGAGGATCTCTTCCTCGACGCGCCGACGGACGTGCGCGGAGCGCAGGGGGAAGACGCATTCGATGCGACGTTGGAAGTTGCGCGGCATCCAGTCGGCGCTGCCCATGAGCAGGATCGGGGACGCGCCGGCGTTCTCGAAGCGGAACAGGCGGCTGTGTTCCAGGAAACGGCCGAGGAAGCTGCGGACGCGGATGTTGTCGCTCTTGCCGGCGACGCCCGGCTTGAGGCAGCAGATGCCACGGACGACGAGCTCGATGCGGACGCCGGCCTGGGAGGCTTCGTACAGCGCGTTGATCACCTCGGGGTCGACGAGGCTGTTGACCTTGGCGAAGATGGACGCGGGCTTGCCGGCCTTGGCGGCGGCGGTCTCCGCGCGGATCAGTTCGACGACGCGGCGGGCGAGGTCGAAAGGCGCGACGAGGAGATGCTTGAACTTGGGGCCGGCGAGGTTGCCGGTGAGCACGTTGAAGAGCAGGCCGACGTCGGCGGTGATCTCCTCGTCGCAGGTGAGGAGGGAGAAGTCGGTGTAGATGCGGGCGGTCTTCGGGTTGTAGTTGCCGGTGCCGAGGTGGGCGTAGCGGCGCAGGCCGTCCTTCTCCTGACGGACTACGAGGCAGGCCTTGCAGTGCGTCTTCAGGCCGGCGAGGCCGTAGACGACATGGGCGCCGGCTTCCTCGAGCTGGCGGGCCCACTCGATGTTGTTCAGTTCGTCGAAACGGGCGCGCAGTTCGACGAGCGCGGTGACCTGCTTGCCGTTGCGGGCGGCTTCCTTGAGGGCTTCGACCACGGGGGAGTCGCCGCTGGTGCGGTAGAGCGTGAGCTTGATCGCCACGACGCTCTCGTCCTTGGCCGCCTGTCGGATGAAATCGACGACCGGAGAGAAGGATTCGTAGGGATGGTGCAGGATGATGTCCTGTTCGGCGATGCGTTCGTAGAGCTTGGCCGGTTCGGCGCACTCGGCCGGAACGACGGAGACGAAGCCGGGGTAGAGCAGTTCCGGCCGGCTGACCATGTCGATCAGGCTGCCGAGGCGGAGCATGTTGACCGGACCCGGGATGCGGAACGCGTTGTCGGCGGTGAGGTGGATGGCGTCGAGCAGCCACTGCATCTCGCCTTCGGGGACGTCGGCTTCGATCTCGAGACGGACGGGCGCGCCTTTGCGGAGATTGCGGATCTCCTCCTCGATGGCTTCGAGCAGGTTGCCGGCTTCTTCCTCGTCGACGTAGAGGTCGCTGTTGCGGGTGATGCGGAACGCCCATGAGCCTTGCAGCTCGAGTCCCGGGAACAGCCGATGGATGAAGAGCTGGATGACGTGGCTGAGGAAGGTGAAGCTCTTGCGGTCGGACAGGCCGAGGATGCGGGGCAGGATGCGGGGCACCGGCACGACGGCGCGGCGCAGGTCGCCGGAAACCGGGTCGCGGAGCAGCGCCAGGAGGTAGAGCCCTTTGTTCGTCAGGACGGGGAAGGGGTGCGACGGGTCGATCGCGAGCGGGGTCAGCGCCGGCAGGATGTCACGGTCGAAGCGGGGCGAAAGTTCCGCGCGCGCCGGTTCGGCCAGCTGTTCGCGGGCGAGCACGTCGATGCCGTGCGCGGAGAGGGCAGGCAGGAGCTTCTGCTTCCAGCAGGCCTGCTGGGCGTCGACCAGCGAGCGGGCACGTTGCAGGACCTCGGCCAGGAACTCCTTGGTCGCGGGGTGGCTGGCGGATTCCTCCTGCTGCATGATGCCGGCGACGCGGATCTCGAAGAATTCGTCGAGGTTCGAGCTGACGATCGACAGGAAGCGGACGCGCTCGAGGAGGGGCATGGATTCGTCTTCGGCGAGTTCGAGGACCCGTCGGTCGAAGCTAAGCCAGCTGAGTTCGCGATTGAACATGGAGATAGGGAGGTTGGGGTCGCCTGCGGACAGGCAACGATAGGTCCCAGCCAATCGGGTCGCTTCCTCGCAGGCAAACAAATGCCCTGTGAGGTATGTTACATTATGGTGCCCGACCCGCCGGAGCGGTCCAAAAAACCTTCAATTCCTCGTGGTTCGCCAGACGGAGCTTGGGCGAGGCCGGATGAGGATGGCGGACGATGTCCCCGCGACCGAAGCCGGCGGCGAGCTTCTTGACCTCGTGCTTGGAGAGTCCGCGGGTCGGAACCTCGACCGATTCGATGCGTCCTTCGCGCAGGGTGATGAACCGGAGGAGCCCTTTGATGACCTGGACGTCCGAGACGAGTCGGCACAGTCCGGCGGGGAGAGGTTCCAAGGTCGCGTCCGAGAACGCCGCGAAGGAAAAGCGGACTTCGCGCAGGTCACGATGCAGGTGCCGGTTGACGAATTCGGTCGAGGCAGGCGCCGTCCACTCGCGCGTCTCATGGCTCCAATGTTCGCCCGAGCCGAGCTGAGGGTCCGGCAACGCGTCCCACTCCGGCGCGATGCGGTTCTCTCCGCCCGCCGCCAACGCGTCGCTCAGCCGTTGGAGTCGCTCGGCGGTGATGCGAAGGGCGGGTTCCAGGATGAGGATCAGGCCGCCCGGCGCCAGCCTGGCCTTCAGCTCTCCGAACCAGCGCTGCAGCGCGGCTTGATCCAGCTGCGGCATCTCGTTCAGGACGAAGCCGGCGACAATCACGTCGAAGGGGCCTTCCGGCCAGGTCTCCGGCCGGGCCGCGTCTCCGATGCGGGTCCTCGTGGTGACCGACTCGCCTAAGGTCGCCCGGGCGAAGCGTTCCATCGAAGCCAGCGCGCTCGGGGACTTGTCGACGCCGTGAAGATCGACTTCGGCGCAGCCGGCCTGGCGCAGCCGATGGGCCGCCGCCACGCCGCAGGAGCCGGGCCCTGACCCCAGGTCGAGGATCGCCGGTCGTGCCCGCGATGGCTTCCAGCCGCGAAGCCCGCAGACCTGGGCCAGGGCGAAGGAGGTACGGGTGAAGCTTTGCGGAAGGAAAAAGACGCCGTAGGCGGCCAGCAGGCGAAGGTCGGCGAAGTAATCGGGGAACTTCTTGTCGGGACGTTCCGTCGTGAAAAGGTCGGACAGGTGCGCGACCGCAGGCGTCATCCGCTCCAAGGCCTCGTCGCCGACCTTCTCCGCGGCCTGTTCGGCCTCGGCGATCCAGAACGCCTCCGCTTCGGCGGGGTAAGCGAGGTGCGGTTCAACCGGCGACATCGCGACGGCCCTCCAGCGCGCTGCGCAACGTCGCCGGATCGGCGAAGGTCAGTCCGCTGCCGCTCGGCAGGCCGAAGCCGATGCGCGTGATCTTGATCGTCGGCCGCACCGCATGGATGGCTTCGCTGATGTAATGGCAGGTCGCTTCGCCTTCGATGTCGTTCCCGAGGGCGAGGACCACTTCGGCGATCGGTTCGTCTTTGAGACGCTGTTCGAAGCTCGCGAGATTCAGCTGGTCGGGGCCGACGCCGTTGATGGGCGAAAGGCGGCCATGCAGCACATGATAGGTGCCCCGGTAGGCCGCGGAGCGTTCGATCGCCATGAGGTCCGGCACCTGTTCGACCACGCAGACCGCGGCCGGGTCGCGTTTCACGTCGAGGCAGACCGGACACAGGGCGGCTTCCGAGAGGCTGCCGCAGCGGTCGCAACGTCGGACCGCCTCGGCGGCGGATTGCAGGGCTTCAAGCAAAGGGGCCAGTTTCCCGGGGCGTTCGACCAGCAGGTGCAGGGCGATGCGTTCGGCGGAGCGATGCCCCATGCCGGGCAGCAGCTTGAGGAGTTGGCGGACCTTGTCGAAGGAAGGGGTCACAGGCGATCACATCCCGGGGAGGGAGAAACCGGCCGTCGCCTTCGACATCGTGGACTCATGCAGCTCGCGCGCCTTGCCGGAAGCCTCCTGCAGGGCGGCGACGAGGGCCTGCTCGACGACGGACTTTTCTTCCTTGAGGAACTCGGGGTCGATCGCGAGCGCGAGCACCAGGCCGTGACCGTTCACGGTGACCTTGATCGCGCCGCCGCCGTGGGAGACTTCGAGTCGTTCCGCGGTCAGCTGCTGCTGGGCCTCGGCGATGCCACGCTGCATCTTCTGGGCCTGTTTGAGGAGTTTGCCTACGCCTGCCATAGTCAGAACAGAGTCCTGAGCAGGGCGGGGGAGTCAAGTCGTCCTGCCATCTGGTCCTGCTTGCCACCGCCGGACAGCGGAGCAGGTTGGGGGCATGCGGCCTCCCCGAGACCTCCAGATCATCGGCGACTTCGTCGCCCTTACCTGGGAGGACGGGTTCGAGCAATGCGTCCGGGCGGAGCGGCTGCGCGAGCTATCGCCCAGCGCCGAGAACATGGGCGAGGTCGACATCCTCGGCCAGCGTCGGGGCGGCGACGGACCTCGTCGCTTCCCCGGCGTGACCGTCACCGGAATGAGCCGCGTCGGCAACTATGCCGTCACCTTCGAGTTCAGCGACGGGCATCGCACCGGCATCTACAGCTGGGAGTACCTCCGTTCGATCGAGGAGACGAAATAAGTTTTTACGGGTTGCCCATCATCCGGATTCGGACACGGTGAGCGACGTGAAAAAGACTTACGTCCTGGACACCAACGTACTGATTCACGATCCCGAGTCCCTGTTCAAGTTCGATGAGCACATCGTCGCGGTGCCCGTCGAGGTCTTGTCCGAGCTCGATCGTCTGAAGACCCAGCAAGGTCAGCTCGGCGCCAGCGCGCGTCGCGTGAACCGCTCCATCCGGAGTCTTTTCGAGAACCGCTCCCTGAAGGAGATCGCGGAGGGCGACGCTTCCAAGCCCAGCGCGCTGCACGCCAAGCTCCGCGACGGCGGCGAGCTGAGGATCGTCATCAACGAGTCGCTCATCCGCGACCACTTCAACGGCGCCAAGGCCGAGCGCGTGCGCGCCGTCTTCATGCAGGTCGACGCCCCGGATCACCGCATCATCGCCTCGGCGCTTTACCTGCGCGACACCTCCAAGGGTCCGGTGGTCCTCGTGACCAAGGACGCCTGCATGGCCCTCAAGGCGCAGGCGCTGGGCATGGACGTGCAGGATTACCGTAACGACCGGGTCGAGACCAGCGACGAAGGCGAGTACCGCACGATCAAGGTCTCGGCCGCGGCGATGCGCGATTTCCGCGAACTCGGCCAGGTCCAGGTGAAGGTGAAGGAAGAACCGCCGCTGATCATGAACGAGTACGTGATGTTCACGTCCGATTCCTGGACCGAGCCCGCCCGTCACGTCGGCGAGGGCGCCTTCGTCCCGCTGGGTCTCTACCGCGAGTTCATGTCTTCCGACAGCGGCGCCCGCAAGGGTCTCCAGATGCCCCGCGGCATGCGGGTCATCCCGAAGAACTTCGAGCAGTGGATCTTCCTCGACGCGCTCCTCAATCCGGAGATCCGGCTCGTGACCTGCTTCGGTCGCGCCGGCACCGGCAAGACCTTCCTGTCCATCGCGGCCGCCTTGTCGCAGGTGCTCAGCGATTTCTCTCCTTATAAGAAGCTCTACGTCTCCCGCCCGGTCGTGCAGATCGGCAAGGACATCGGCGCGCTGCCCGGCTCCAAGGAGGAGAAGCTCTCGCCTTACATCCAGCCTTACTTCGACAACCTCGAGGTGCTCTTCTCCAAGAACGGCAACGCCGGCCCGACCCCGACCGCCAAGGAAGCCGTCGCCACCGACACGCAACGCCGCCAGAAGAAGGCCCAGGCGATGAAGGCGCCTCAGCCGATCTTCGGTTCGCAGTTCCAGGCGATCAACCAGCCTCGCAAGCCTTACCAGTGGCTGATCGATTCCGGCCTGATCGAGATCGAGGCGATGACCTTCATCCGCGGTCGTTCCATCGGTCATGCCTTCATGATCGTGGACGAAGCCCAGAACATGACCCCGCACGAGGCCAAGACCGTCATCACGCGCATCGGCGAAGGTTCGAAGGTCGTCCTCATCGGCGACCTCGACCAGGTCGACACCCCTTACCTCGACGGCAAGTCCAACGGCCTGATCCATACCCACGAGCGCATGAAGGGGCACGCCATCACGGCCAATGTGCGCCTGGTCAACGGCGTCCGCAGCGCCTTGTCCGAACTCGCCGCCCAGCTGATGTGAGCAACTTCCCGCCCTCGGAGGGCGAGGCAGGGTAGTCCGTTCTTGCTCACGCGTTTGCGGAGGGTTTCCCTTTCCCCAGTGGAAAAAGAAACCCCGATGCAGCGGCAGTACCGCGAGTTTCGTGAGAAGCTCGCCGCGGGCACCCTCTTGCTTTTCCGCCTCGGTGACTTCTATGAGGTCTTCGGCGAAGACGCCGTGATCGCCGCCAAGGTCCTTGGGCTAACGCTCACGAAGCGTCACGAGACGCCGATGGCGGGCCTGCCGCACCACGCGGCGCCTGCTTATGTCAACCGGCTGCTGGCGGCGGGGTGGAAGGTCGCCATCTGCGACCAGCTCGAGGCGCCGGTCGCCGGCAAGCTCGTGCGTCGCGGGCTGACCCGCATCCTGACTCCGGGCACGGCCCTGGAAGATTCCCAGCTCGATTCGCGCCGAGGCAACTATCTGGCGGCCATCGCCTGGGACAAGCAGGGTTGGCATGCCTCCTGGCTCGATGTCTCGACGGCCGATTTCCGCCTCGCGACCGACTCCTCGCCGGCTCGCCTGCTTCCCTTGCTCCACTCGGTCTCGCCGCGTGAGATCATCCTGCCCGAAGGCCTCGAGCCTCCGGCCGAACATCGCGAAGCCTTGGAGGTCTTCCTGCAGGGTCGCGCGGTCTCCCGTCTGCCGGGCTGGAACTTCGATGGCGCGGCCGGCGCCCGGCTCGTCGCCCAGACGCTGTCGGTCCATGGTCTCGCCGGCTTCGGCCTGACGGACGAGCATTCCGCCCTGGGCGCCGCCGGCGCGGTGCTCGGTTATGTCACCGACTCGCTCTGCGACCGACCGAAGAACCTCTTCCGCCTGATCGAGACCAAGCTGGGTTCCTCGGTCCTGCTCGACGCGGCCTCTTCCCGGAACCTCGAGCTTTTCGCGGCTTCCACCGGCGCCCGCGAAGGCTCGCTGCTGGAGACGATCGATCGGACCGAGACGCCTTCCGGCGCGCGACTCCTGGCTCTCTGGCTGGCCGAGCCGTCCACCGATCTTGCCACGATCTGCCGCCGGCAGGACGCCGTCGGGGAGTTCTGCAAGCATCCCGGCGCCTCGTCCCGCGTCGGCGAATCCTTGCGTGGCGTCCGCGACATCGCCCGCATCCTGGCCCGCCTGCAGAACCGTCTGCGTAACCCCCGCGAGCTCGGTGGCGTAAGGGATACGCTCCGCTCGCTTCCGCCGATCCGCGAAGAGCTGCTGGCCTTGCCCGGCGGCGCGCTCGCCGACCAGGCCGTACGGATCAATCCGGAGCCTGAGCTGCTGGCCCGTCTGGAAGCCGCCCTCGGGGATGAGCTTCCGGTCGACCTCAGCGAGGGCGGCGCTTTGCGCGCCGGATTCGACGCCGAGCTCGATCGCCTGCGTTCCTTGGCTTCCGACAGCAAGGGCTGGATCGCCGAGTTCGAACGCAACGAACAGAACCGCACCGGCATCAAGTCGCTCAAGGTCCGTTACAACGGGGCCTTCGGCTATGCGATCGAGATCACCAAGGCGAACCTCGCCGCGGTGCCGGCCGACTACATCCGGAAGCAGACGATGGTGAACGCCGAGCGCTTCACCACGGAAGAACTCCGGACCAAGGAGCGCGAAGTCCTGCGCGCCGATGAGCAGGCGCTCGCCCGCGAGACCGAGCTGTTCCAGTCGCTGCTCGCCGAAGTCATCGCCCGCACCGAGTCGCTCCTCGCCACCGCGCAGGCCGTGGCGGAGGTCGACATCCTCCGCGGCTGGGCCGAGCTCGCCCGCGAGGCCAACTGGGCCAAGCCGGCGGTCGACGATTCGGATGTCCTGGAAATCGAACAAGGCCGGCACCCTGTCGTGGAGCGCATGCTGCAGTCCCGGCCTGGCGCCGGTTCCTTCGTGCCGAACGATACCCGCCTCAGCAGCACCGGCGAGCAGATCGCCTTGCTGACCGGCCCCAACATGGCCGGCAAGTCCACTTACATCCGTCAGGTCGCGCTCATCGCGATGCTGGCGCACCTCGGTTGCTGGGTCCCGGCGACCTCCGCCCGCGTCGGCCTGGTCGACCGCATCTTCTGCCGCGTCGGCGCTTCCGACGAACTGTCGCGGGGCAATTCGACCTTCATGGTCGAGATGAACGAGACCGCGAACATCCTGAACAACGCCACGACGCGTTCGCTGGTCGTGCTCGACGAGATCGGCCGCGGTACCAGCACCTACGACGGCATCAGCATCGCCTGGGCCGTCGCCGAGCATCTGCACGGCGGCGCCGAAGCCGGTCCGCGTACCTTGTTCGCGACCCATTACCACGAGCTCACCAAGCTCGCCGATTCCATGAAGCGACTCCGTAATTGGTCCGTCGCGGTCAAGGAATGGAAGGATGAGATCGTCTTCGTCCGTCGGGTCGTACCTGGCGCGGCCGACCGCTCCTACGGCATCCAGGTCGCCCGTCTGGCCGGCATGCCTCCGGCGGTCGTCCAGCGCGCCCGGGAGATCCTTGGCGGCCTCGAGGCGGGCTCCGGCTTGCCCGCCAAGGCCTTGCCGATGGCCGGCGTAGCCATGCCGCCCGCCGAACCCAAGAAGGCCGTGGCGGCCAAGCCTAAGGCCAAGGAAGCGGGTCCCGAACTAGACCTCTTCGCTTAGATCCGTTCGTTCCACTCCCGCGAGGCGAACTTGCCCCAGGTGCCTTCGTGGTCGAACTGGTTGTAGATCGGCTCGCCGACGGCGACCGCCGGGCTGTCGAGGACGACGCTGAGCGCCTGCACGAAGTCTTTTTCGAAACGTTCCCAATCGCAGCCGGCGAGGAAGGGGCGCCAGACATAGCCTTCGATCAGCAACCCTTGGCGGGTACGTTTCTGGGCCGCGCCAGCCACCTTGCGCCCGTCGTCGGTGCGCACGAGGTCGTTGGGCTCGGCCCGGCGCGAGCAATCGTCCGGAGCCTGGAAGTCACGTGCGCCCGAGGGCATCGGGGCGAGCTTCACCGGCTGGCCTTGGCGAAGCAGAGCCTGAAGCAAGGCTTCGTGGATCGCGGCGTAGCTGGCCATCGCGTCCGCCTTGAAGAGCGGGTGGCCCGGCGGGATGACGAGAGCGAAGGTCCAGTCGTCGAGATGCGAGACCAGTCCGCCTCCGGTGCAGCGACGAACGAGCGGATAGCGGGCCGGGACCTGGGCGCGATACTTGGTCCAGGACTGCGAGACGCCGAAGGTATAGGCGGGCTCCGCCCAGGCATAGGCGCGGAAGCGGACGTTCGCGGCGGCGGGGTAGAACTCCAGGAGCATCAGGTCCGCGGCCATGTTGGCGACGGCGTCGGCGGCCTGGCGGGGGAGTACGTCCATGTTCAGTAGTCTATCCCTTTTTCGAGACGACGCACGACCTTTCGGCCGGTGGTCCGTTCATACCAGTCCTCGCAGCCGCGCGGGACCCGCAGCTGGGCGAGCTGATCTTCGAACGATTGGGCCGCGGTACGGAGCTTGCCGGCCAGAGGATGCAGGCGAAGGCTGAGGTCGCGCGGACGGGAAACGGCGGACGGCACGTCCGCCCGGCTGGTCGGCTTGACGAGCGAATCCGCGTCGAGTCCGAAGTGACGGGCGATCCGTACGCCGATCTCATGACGGCTCATCGCCTCGGTGCCGGCCCAATGGAAGAGTCCCGAGAGGTTGGTGCGCTCGCAGAGTTCGATGGTCACGTCGGCGAGGTTGGAGACTTCCACCGGCTGGCGGATCTCGTCGGTGAACAGGGCGGCCGCCCGTCCTTCCTTCCAGCTGGCGAAAAGGCGTTCATGCAGGCCGCGGTCGCCGGTGACCGAATTGCCGATGATCGGCGAAGTACGCAGGACGGCGGCATGTTCCCGGCCATAGCGCAGGACCTCGACTTCGGCGGCGGCCTTGGTCTCTCCGTAAAGGTTGAGCGGGGCGGGCTTGTCGGTGGGCTGATAGTTGCCGGCCACGCCGTCGAAGACCGTGTCGGTCGAGACGTGGACGAGCTTGGCGCCGAGATGGAAGCAGAGCTGCGCGAGTTTCTTGGGCACCTCGGCGTTGAGGGTCTTGGCTTTGGCCGGGTCGGCCAGGCATGTCTCGATCGTCGGCAAGGCGGCGCAATGGACGACGGCGTGAGGGAATTCTTCCAGGATCAGGGCCTCGAGCGCGGCTTCCGAACAGAGGTCGAAAGGGCGGGCATGCTTCACGTCGGGGATGGCCGGCGCGCGGGAGCCGCCGAGCGCCAGGACCTCGTGGCCTCTCCGCAAGGCCGCGAGACAGACCTCTCTGCCGAGGAATCCGGAGGCGCCGGTGACGACGATTTTCATCCCGCACGCATAAGCCTGGCCCAGTCCAGTGGCAAGCGGGGAGGGTGGTCGCTCACGCTTGCCAATCCGCCGAACTCCCGCATGGATTGCATCTATCCATGGCTTCCTACGCAGACCTGGCCAATCGGCCCGTGCTCACCCAGCCCGTCTACGAGGCCGGTCGCCCCATCGAGGTCGTCGCCCGTGAGTTCGGCCTGGATCCGGCGGCCGTCATCAAGCTCGCCTCGAACGAGAATCCGCTGGGTCCTTCGCCGCTCGGTCTGGCCGCCGCCCGCAAGGCCCTGGACAACTGCCATCTTTATCCGGACGGCGGTTGCACCTTCCTGCGCGAGAAGCTGGCCAGGAAATGGTCGCTCGAGCCGGGCAACTTCGTCATCGGCAACGGCTCGAACGAGGTGATGATCCTCCTCGCCCAGGCCTTCCTTCGGCCCGGCGACGAAGTCGTCTTCGGCTCGCAGGCTTTCATCGTCTACAAGCTCGCCACGATGCTCTTCGGCGCGACGCCCGTCGAGGTGCCGATGCCGGGTTACCGCCATGACCTCAAGGCCATGCGCGCCGCCGTCACCGCGAAGACGCGCATCGTCTTCCTCGCCAGCCCGAACAATCCGACCGGCGGCACCGACGACCCGGCCGACATCCTGGCCTTCGCGGCCTCGCTCCCCGAGGACGTGATCTTCTGCCTCGACGAGGCCTACGCCGAATACCTCGAAGCTTCCGCCGACCTCCGGCCGCTGATGAAGTCCGGCCGCAAGGTCGTTCTGTCTCGCACGTTCTCCAAGGCCTACGGCCTCGCCGGCCTCCGCGTCGGCTACCTGATGGGCTCCGTCGAGGTCTGCGGCCTGCTCAATCGCGTGCGTCAGCCCTTCAACGTGAATCTTCCCGCCTTGGCCGCCGCCGAAGCCGCGTTGGACGACGACGATTTCGTGCGCCGCACCCGCGAGGTGAACGCCGCCGGCATCGCCCAGCTCGCCGCCGGACTGAAGAAGCTCGGCTTCGCTTACATCGACGGGAAGGCCAACTTCCTCGCGGTCCAGGTGCCGAAGGCCGAAGAAGCCTTCACGGTGCTTCAGAAGGCCGGCGTCATCGTGCGTCCCCTCCGTGGTTACGGCATGGTCGGCTGGCTTCGCCTGACCGTGGGCACCGAAGCCCAGAACGCCCGCCTCCTCGCCGAACTCGCCAAGCTCTGACCATGGATTTCGACGAAGCCGTCCGCATCATCCGTCAGAAGGATCCGCGTTACCAGCCGCAGGCCTACGATGTCGTGCGCCTCGGCCTCGACCATGCGCAGAAGCTGATCCACGGCGAACCCAAGAAGGGCAAGAGCACCGTGAACCGTCACGTCAGCGGCCCGCAGCTCCTCGAAGGCTTCCGGCAGCACGTCCTCGAGACCTACGGCCCGATGTCCTATCCGCTGCTCCAGAACTGGGGTCTGCGCAAGTCCGCCGACGTCGGCAACATCGTCTTCAACATCATCGAGACGGGACTGTTCGGCCGCTCGCCCGAGGACGACCTCGAGGACTTCAAGGACGTCTACGACTTCAAGGACGTGTTCCAGAAGCCGTTCGAGCCGAAGTCGAACTGATCAGGCGTTCACGAAGCTGATCGAGCGGACTTCCTGGCAGCCGCGCAGGAGCCGGATCTTGGCCAGCATGGCGCGCTCATGGAAGCGCACCTCCGACTTGACCACGGAGTTCTCGCACTGCACGACGAGCTTGCCGCCTTCGAGCACGCGCAGGGGCGCCGATCGCTTGGCGAGCTTGAGCGGCAGGAGTTCCAGCCAATGCGCGACGATGGCCGTCTCGGGCACGGGCTTGTCGAGGCGCAGCTTCTTGAAGGCGTCCTGCACGGCGTCGTCGATCGACTTCATCGCGCGGTCGGTCGAACGGCCGCGGTCTTCGGGCAGGCCGCGCAGGTTGGCGAGGAGGTTCTGGACCGTGCGCGAGAACTTTCCCTTCAGCTTGCCTTCGGTCAGCAGGGCGCGGATCGCGAAAGGGGCCTCGGAGACCTTCTCGTTGCGGAGGCAGCGGTCGGGAGCATGCGCCCCGCCGACCACGACGCCGGTCGCGCCGGCGTCTCTCGCTCCTTCGCCGTCCTCGGCGGGGCTGTCGCCGAAATGCACGAGTCCGGAGACCGAACCGCCGAGCGCCCGCGCCGCCTGGCCGAAGGCTTTCGGATCCGGCTTGGCGTAGCCTGTCTCCTCGGAAAGGAAGATGCCGTCGAGGTGCTTGGCCAGGCCATGCCCTTCGAGGACCTTGCGCATGCGCGCGTCCGCGTTGGAAAGCACCCCGACCTTCACGCCGAGGAAGCGGATCGCGGAGATGGCCTGGAGCGTGCCGGGGGCGAGCCGCCAAGATTCCGGACGCGCGAAGGCTTCCCAGCACTCGCGGTAGACGATCTCGATCTTGGATGCAGGCAAGGCGGGTCCGAAGCAACGTTGGACGACTTCCTTCCAGAATGCCTCAGGCTTGGCGTTCTTGGGGCCGCCCTTGAAGGCCAGCGGGAAAGATGCGTCGAGCACGGCGGCCTCGACTTCGACCCCGTGCTTCTTCGCGCAGGCGGCATAGACGCCGCCGACCGAGGGATGCGGGAAGAGCAGGGTGCCTGCTAGGTCGAAGGTGACGGCTTGGACGCGGGCCATTGCGAGGAGGGGAGCGGCGCTGACCTCAAAGGTCAACCTGTCCCATCATGTCCCTGCTTGTCCCGGAGCGAGAACGGGTAATAAACAAGTTATGCACCGCCTCCGCCAAGTCGCGCCATTCGTCATGGTGGCCGGGGCTTGGCTGCTCGCGGGATGCGTCGGGACCAAGCCTTCCGCGGCTTCGGACGCCCCGATTCGCCGCATCTATGTGGCCGACGCCGTCGGCACGGCTTCGGCCGATTTCCGCGGATTGAACGATGTCGTCCATGATACCGCGGTAAGGGCGCTTCAGGAGAAAGGCTATGTCGCCGTGGCCGAACCTGCCGCCGCCGAAGCCATCCTGAGCGCCAGCTGGCACCGGCGACCTTCCGAGGCGGGGTCGTTGGCGGGGCGGGTCGGTCTTCGCCTGGTCCTGGAGTCGCGCGACGGAAGCAAGCTGTTCATGGCCGAGCCCATCGATGGCATCCAAGCGGCTTTCCTGACGTCGGCACGGGTCGCCGACAGTGTTCGCTCAGGCTTGTCCCAGGTTCCGCCCGCGCCCCTGGTCCGCTAGGGTGCTTCTGCGCGGCCGGCGATGCGCGCCCTGATCTCGGCGATGAGCTTCCCCGTTTCCGGCATCGGCACGCCGGCGGCGATGCCGCGACGGTAGGGTTCGCCCCAGATGCCTTCCACTTCGACTTCCCGGCCCTCCACGAAATCGATGAGGCTCGACGGACGATACGGTCCCATGCCGACGGTGACCACGAACTGACGTTTGATGTGGGTGTCCTCGAAGCCGTGCCCGCGAGCCACCGCGGCGGCCTGGACTTCTTTCATCAGGAGATAGGCGCGTTCGTTCAGCGCGGGGTCCGCCAGGATCAGGTCCGTGGTGAGGCTGCCGCCGGCGATGGACAGGCCGTTGAAAGGGATGTTCCAGCAGAGCTTCTTCCAGAGCACGGCCTCGAGCGAACCCTCGGCCTGGCAGTCCACGCCCGCGCCCGCGAAGACGGCGACGCAGCGTTCGACGGCTGGGTTGATCGGTCCGGCCGCCGCCGCCATGCGGACGTAACCGGCGAGCGTGGTGTCGATGACCGCCGGCGCCAGCCGGTTGATGCAGACGAAGCAGAGGCCGGCGACGACGCGTTCGGCCGGCAGGAGCTTCGCCAGGGCCTCGACGTTGCCCATGCCGTTCTGAAGGGTGAGGACGAGGGTCGCGGGACCGAGCAGAGGTCCGACGAGGCGCGGAAGCTCGCCGTTGGAGGTCGATTTGAGCGTGACGACGACCAGGTCGCAGGCGCCGATCTCCGCAGGTTCCGGCGTCGCGGATGCGACGCGTACGACACGTTCCTGGCCTTTGTGGCGGATGGTGATGCCTTGCCGGCGGATGACCGAATGGTCGCTCCGGGCGAGGCAATGCACCTCATGGCCGGCTTCCGAAAGCAAGGCGGCGTACCATCCTCCGAGGGCCCCGGTACCGACGATGCCGATCTTCATGGACGACCGAGGGGGCGGCGCACGGAGGTGTGACGGGCCTCCGCCAACTTCGCCGGGTAATCGAGGGTGAAATGCAACCCGCGGCTCTCGCGACGCTGCAGGGCGCAGTCGATGATGAGTTCGGCGACCTGGATGAGGTTGCGCAGTTCCAGCAGGCGCGGCTCGACGCGGAAGTTCCAGTAGTATTCGCGGACCTCGTCGGACAGCGTGCCGATCCGCGTGCGGGCGCGCTGCAGACGCTTGGTGGAGCGGACGATGCCGACATAATCCCACATCGTGCGACGAAGCTCGTCCCAATTGTGGGTGAGCACGACACGCTCGTCGGGGTCGCCGGCCGAACCGTCGATCCAGGCCGGCAAAGGGGTCAGCTGGCCGGCGCGGGCGACGATCTCCGCGTGGGCCGCCTCGGCGCCGTCATGGGCGAGCACGACCGCTTCGAGCAGGGAATTGGAAGCCAGGCGATTGGCGCCATGCAGTCCCGTGCAGGCGACTTCGCCGACCGCGAAGAGTCCCGGCAGGGAAGTCTGGCCGCGGAGGTCGGTGGCGACGCCGCCGCAGAGATAGTGGGCCGCCGGCACGACCGGGGCCGCTTCCATGGTCAGATCGAAGCCCGCCTTGAGGCAGGTCGCATAGATGTGGGGGAAACGTTCGGCGAAATGACCCTTCGCGACCTGCGTGGCGTCGAGGAGCACGTGCGGGGCGCCGTCGCGCTTCATGACGGAGTCGATCGCACGGGCCACGATGTCCCGCGGGGCGAGGTCGCCGAGCGGATGGAAATCCTTCATGAACGCCCGCATGGACAGGTCGCGCAGGATGGCGCCTTCGCCGCGGACCGCCTCGGAGATGAGCGCGCGGCTGCCGTCCGGGGCCTTGAGGGCCGTCGGGTGGAACTGCACCATTTCCATGTCACGCACTTCAGCGCCGGCCCGGTAGGCCATCGCGATGCCGTCGCCGGTCGCGATGTCGGGATTGGTGGTGAACTGGTAGACTTGGCCGGTGCCGCCGGTGGCCAGCACGACCGTGTCGGCCGAGAGGGTCTCGACCCGGCCGGCCTTGGTGTTGAGCACGTGGAGGCCGAGCACGCGGTCTTCCGGGGAACCGATCGGACAGCTGCCGAGCTTGGCGCGGGTGAGCAGGTCGATCGCGAGATGGTGTTCAAGCATGACCACCTTGGGCGAACGGGCGATGGCGCGCAGGAGCGCCGACTCGATGGCCCGGCCGGTCATGTCGCGGGCATGCAGGATGCGACGCTTGGAATGGCCGCCTTCGCGCCCGAGGTCGGGCAGGCCGTCCGCGCCGTTCTCGAACTCGACGCCCCAGGCGATCAGCTCCGCGACCCGGGCCGGCCCGGATTCGATGATATGCTTCACCGCGGCGAGGTCGCACAGGCCGTCGCCGGCCGAGAGCGTGTCCTTCACGTGGCTCTGGAAATCGTCGGTCTGGTCGGTCACGCACGCGATGCCGCCTTGGGCCCAGTTCGTGTTCGACTCGGAGCTCGTCTTCTTCGTCACGATCGCGACGGCATGTCCGCGCTGGGCGAGGTTGAGCGCGAAACTCAGCCCGCCGATGCCGCTGCCGACGATGATTGCCTCGAAATGGGACGACATTGAGGGTTAGAACCTAGGCTTAGGGTCGATGTGAACAAGCGGATTTGACTGTCTTTACCCCGCAGGCTAGGCCTGATTCGTGGAAATTTTCGTCATATTGGCCTGCTGGGCGACCATCGGTATTTTCGAGCTTTCGGAAATGGCGCTCGTGTCGTCCAACCGTCGCCGGCTGACTCGCCTCGCTGAAGACGGCAGCAAGGGGGCCAAGGCGGCCTTGGAACTGCTCGCCAACCCTTCGAAGTTCCTTTCCACGGTCCAGGTGGGCCTGACCTTCGGCAGCATCATCGCCGCGACTTTCGGCGGCGCGCCGCTGGCCGCTCACATCAGGCCGTACCTGGAAGCCAGCGACTGGGCCTGGTTGCATGACAACGCCGACGTCGTCTCGCGTACCGGCGTCTCCTTCGTGATCGGCTCGATGACCATCGTGTTCGCCGAGATCGTGCCGAAGCGTCTCGGTCTCTCGAATCCGGAAGCCTTGGCGGTCCTGCTTTCCCGTCCGATGACGCTGGTTTCTTTCCTGGCTTCGCCGCTGGTCAGCACGCTGGGCTTCTTCGCCGACATCGTCTTGCGGATCTTCGGCAAGAAGCGCTCGCCGGAAGACACCATGTCGGAGGACGAGCTGCGCATGATGGTCGACCAAGGCATGGCCTCCGGCGTGCTGCATGCCGCCGAGCACCGCATGGTGCACGGCGCGCTGTCCCTCGACCTTGTCACGGCCGAACGCCTGATGACGCCGAGCAACCGGGTCGTCTGGCTGAACCTCGAAGATTCCGACGAGGTCAACTGGCGCAAGGTGGTCGCCTCCGGTCATACTTGGTTCCCTGTCTACCGTGGTTCGCCCGACCGCCCGCTGGGCGTCGTCTCGGTCAAGCGCCTCTGGGCCAACCTTTCGCTCGTCGGCACGGCATCCATCAAGGATCTCCTGACCGAACCTCCGACCATCCCGCCGAACTGCACGGGCACGCAGCTCCTGGAGAAATTCCGCAAGGACAAGATCCACATCGCGCTGGTCACCGACGAGTTCGGCCGCGTGCGCGGGGTCGTCTCGTTGAACGACGTCCTGGAATCGGTCGTCGGCGAACTGCCGAACGAAGGCTCGCCCGTGGCCCAGCCCAAGCCTGTCCGTCGTCGGGAGGACGGCAGCTGGGTCGTCGACGCCGTGGTGACCCTCGATGACTTCCGCGAGGCTACCGGCATCGTCGGACGCTTCCCGGGAGAAGGTTCCGGCCGTTTCACCGCCATCTCCGGTTTCGTCATGCGTACCCTTGGGCGCATCCCGGTCGAAGGCGATCGGGTCGAAGCCTTAGGCCATGTGTTCGAGGTCGTCGACATGGACGGTCACCGCCTGGACAAGATCCTGGTGATGCCGAAGGCCGTGCCGCCGACCGTCGCTTAAAGCCGCACCGGCAGGCCGGCGGCACGCAGGTGCTCCTTGGCCTGACGGACGGTGTAGGTGCCGAAGTGGAAGATGCTGGCCGCGAGCACGGCGCTGGCGCCGCCTTGCTTGAGGACGTCGGCCATGTGGTCGAGGTTGCCGGCGCCGCCGGAGGCGATCACGGGCACTTCGACGGCCGAGGAGACGGCGGCGTTGAGGGGGATGTCGTAGCCGGCGGCGGTGCCGTCGCGATCCATGCTGGTCAGCAGGATCTCGCCGGCGCCGAGGGAGTGCGCCTTGCGGGCCCATTCGATCGCATCGAGGCCGGTGTTGTTGCGGCCGCCATGGGTGAAGACCTCCCATTTGCCCGGGCCGACGTTCTTGGCGTCGATGGCCACCACGATGCACTGGCTGCCGAACTTGCGGGCGGCTTCGAGCACGAGGTCGGGATCCTTGATGGCCGAAGTGTTGAGCGAGACCTTGTCGGCCCCGGCGTTGAGCATCGTGCGGATGTCTTCGACGGAGCGCAGGCCGCCGCCGACGGTCAAGGGCATGAAGACCTGGTCGGCGGTCCGTTCGACGACGTCGACCATGGTGCGTCGTTCGTCGCTGGAAGCCGTGATGTCCAGGAAGACGAGCTCATCGGCTCCTTGCTTCTCGTAGGCCGCCGCGACCGCCACAGGGTCGCCGGCATCACGCAGTTCCTCGAACTTCACGCCCTTGACCACGCGGCCGCCGTGGACGTCGAGACAAGGGATGATGCGGACGGAAAGCATGGCAGGACAGAGGGCTAGGGCCGCCGGGGGCGGAGGTTAAGCCTAAACTACCGCAGGACGACCGTGACGGGTCCGTCGTTCAACAGCTCGACCTGCATGTCGGCTCCGAAGACGCCGGTCGGGACAGGGTTGCCCAGCAACGAGGAAAGCTCGGTCACGAACAGGTCGAAGAGCGGCTTGGCGATCTCCGGTCTGGCGGCGCCGTTGAAGGAGGGACGGTTGCCCTTGGAGAAGTCGGCCAGCAAGGTGAACTGGCTGACGGCGAGCGCCTGACCGCCGGCATCACGGAGGTTCACGCCCATCTTGCCTTGGGTGTCAGGCATCAGCCGAGCCTTGGCGACGTCGGCTGCCAGGCGCCGGACGGTCGCCTCATCGTCGCCTGCGGCGATGCCGACCAGCAGGAGATAACCGGCGCCGATTTTTCCGGAGACGTTGCCCTCGACGGTGACCGAGGCCGACCGGACGCGCTGCAGGACGACCAGCATGGTCAGATCAGGGCTTCGAGGATCGTGCGCAGCTTCATCTCGGTCTCGGTCGATTCCGCGTCGGGACTCGAACCGGCGACGATGCCGGCTCCGGCGAAGGCGCGGGCTTCGGAGCCCTTCAGGCGGGCGCAGCGGAGGGCGACGAACAGCTTGCCGGCCGTACCGTCGGAACGGATCCAGCCGACGGCCCCGGTGTAAAGGCCGCGCTGATGGGGTTCGAATCCAGGGATGAAGGGCAGCGCGAGGGCGCGCGGCTTGCCGCCGACGGCTGGCGTGGGGTGCAGTTCGCCGGCGACCTCGAGGAAGCGACGGTCGACCGGCATCATGCCTTCGATCGGGGTGCGCAGGTGCATCACGTTCCCGAGGCGGAGGAGCTCGGCGTTACGCGAGGTGGCGGCGAGCACGCCGACCATGCGGAGGCGGCGCAGGATCGAGGCCGTGACCGCGCTGTGCTCGCGCAGGTCCTTTTCGCTCGAGAGGAGGGCTTCGGCCAGGCTGGCGTCTTCCGAAGCCGATTCGCCGCGACGGGTCGTACCGGCGACCGACTCCGAGCGGACCGCTCCGTCGAAAAGCGAAAGCAGCGTCTCAGGCGTCGCTCCCACGAGGGCGCCATCGGCTTCGTCCACGAGGAACGAGTGGCACTGAGGGTTGCCGCGACGCAGGCGGTGCAAGGTGGCGTAGACGCTGAACGGTTCGGCGCGGCGCCAGTCGAAGGCCCGCGAGAGCACGATCTTCTCGAACGACCCTTCCTTGATCAGTTCGGTCGCGCGGATGACCGCCGAAGGAAACCAGGCGCCGCCGACTTCGGAAAGCACGGTCGGGACCGGGGCGCGGGGCGGGGTCGGATTGGACCGGTAGGCGAACTTGCGGAAACTTTCGGCGCGGATGGCGAGGCGCGTGGCGCAGCCTGCGGCCGACGGCTCGCAAAGGGTGACCGTGGTCAGCCCGTCTTCGGTCACGACCTGCCAGCCCGGGAGGAAAAGCTTGGCTTCGGCTCCTTCCGCGGCGTTGCCGGGATAGAAGGGGAAGGTGGCGATGACGCGGGGTCGGGGCCCGACGCAGGTCAGGCTGGCATCGGTATCACGCAGCCAACGGTCGGCCTCGACGAAACGCTCCTCTCCGCGGCCTGCCCACTGGCGAAGGGGCGAACCGGCGGCGTGGGCGCGCTTGCGCGAGGGATTCTCGAAGTAACCGCGTGGAGCCGGTTCATCCAGCGTCTCGAGGACGGCGAGCGGATCCAGTTCGGGTACCAGGAAGGTGTAGCTGACGTACCCTTCGCCGGCGGCACGCTTTTCAGCATCGGCCAGCAGGGCGGCTTCATCGATGGTCTGGACGGGATCCACGGCGATGAAGGTAACGGCTACGACCGGGATTGTCCAATCAGGCCGACGGAGTCTCGGCTTGGACCTCGATCGGCGGGAAAAGGATGCACTTTTCAGCCACTTTGGAACCCGTGCAGACGGCCGACCACGTCAGCTGGCCTTCGAACTTCTCGGCGACCGGTCGGCCGATGTTGGTCAGCAGCTTGTCGCAGGTCGCTGGCATCACCGGCGTGAGGATCGTGCCGACGAGGCGGAGGCCTTCGGCCACGTGGGCCAGGCAAGAGTCGAGACGAGCGCGATCGGCGGCGTCGGCGGACTTCGCGAGCTTCCACGGGGCGCGGGCTTCGATGTAGGCGTTCATCGCGCTGATGAAGACCCAGAGGGCTTCGAGGGCATGGCTGACCTGGAACTCGGCGAAGGCCTCGGCGTACTTCTTCGCGGAGTCGTCCCAGAGACGACGGAGATTCTGTTCGAGCTCTTCGTCGGCCGCGGCCGCCGGGATGAGTCCGCCGTAATTGCGGCCGACCATGTTGAGGAGCCGGTTGACGAGATTGCCGAGGTTGTTGCCGAGGTCCGCCTTGTAGCGGTTCTCGAAGGTCAGCGTCGAGAAATCGGCGTCCTGGCCGACGACCATCTCGCGGCAGAGGTAGAAGCGGAAGGCGTCGGCGCCGTGCGTCGCGGCGAAACCGAGGGTGTTCGTGGCGTTGCCCGAGCTCTTCGAGGCCTTCTGATTGTTGACGGTCCACCAGCCGTGCACGAGCAGCTGGCGCGGCGGCTCGATGCCCAGGGCCTTGAGCATGCAGGGCCAGTAGACGGCATGAGGCGGGGAGAGGATGTCCTTGCCGATGACGTGCACGTCGGCCGGCCAGAGTCCCTTGTCCGCCACGGCGGAGTAGTAGTTGGTCAGCGCGTCGAACCAGACGTAGGTCACGAACGCGGTGTCGAACGGCAGTTCGATGCCCCAGGTGAGTCGGGACTTCGGACGAGAGATGCAGAGGTCGTTCATCGGTTCCTTCAGGAACTCGAGGACCTGGTTCTGGCGGAAACGGGGCGTGATGAAGTCCGGATGGGACTTGATGTGCTCGACGAGCCAGGGCTGGAATTGCGACAGCTTGAAGTAGTAGTTCTCCTCGGTGGTCTGGGTGACCTCGCCGTAGATCTCAGGCCAGGAACCGTCCGGGGCGCGGTCCTTGTCGGTCAGGAACTGTTCCTGGCGGGTCGAATACCAGTCGGTCTTCTGTCCCTTGTAGATGAGGCCCTGATCGAAGAGCTTCTGCAGGAAATGCTGGACCACCTTCTTGTGGCGCGGTTCGGTCGTCCGGATGTAGTCGTCGTTCGAGATGTTAAGGTCGCCGAGCATGCCCTTGAAGACCGCGGCGATCTCGTCGACGAGCACCTGCGGTTCGACGCCGCGCTTGAGGGCGGTCTGCTGGACCTTCTGGCCGTGTTCGTCAAGGCCGGTGAGGAAGTGGACCGAGCGGCCGCTCATGCGCATGTGCCGGGAGATCACGTCGGAGAGGACTTTCTCGTAGGCATGGCCGAGGTGCGGCGAGCCGTTGGCGTAGTCGATGGCCGTGGTGATGTAGAACGGGCTGGGCATGAAAAGATACCCTAGGGAGATAGGGTACGGTTAGGGGCTAGGACAACCCCGAAGGCTGGACGGAGCGGGAAACCGACCTCAGACCGCGTCCCCGGCCCGCACGATGTGGGGCTGGTAGGCGATTTCGAAGGAGTAGGCCATGCCGGCACGGAGGGGCATGGCTTTGTCGCGCTGCAGGGTCTGGTAGAAATGGACCTTACCCCAGCAGGTGCGGTGCTTGGGGTTGTCGCTCACGACCTTGGTCTCAGCCCAGGAGGCATGGAAGTCGTCCTTGATCACTTCGCAGCGATGGGATTCGGCGCCGAGGACCAGGGCGTTGCCCGGCGTCATGCGCGAGTGGGTCGTGGCGATCGGGAGCACGAGGCGGAATTCCTCGAGGACCACGGCCGCCTTGGCGGTGAGGGTGAAGCGACCGACGATGCGGCCGCCGTTGAACTCCCAGTCCACCTTGAGGGAAGCGACGTTGGCCGAAAGCTTTTCGTCGCGGTCGATCAGGTCGGGCTGTTCGTAGCGGAAGTGGTAGGTGCCGGCCTTGGTGCCCATCGCGACCTGGGCGTTCTTGCCGTAGAACGACGGCGAGTAGACCTTGCCGCCGATCGTGAACTCGGGGATGAAAGGGCTGGTCTGCTGATTGGACGGCCAATCGAACACGCCGGGCATGTGCGGGAAGGCGAGCGAGTCGGAGCAGCGATGCACGCCCGACGAAACCAGCGGAAGGATCACGTGCAGGCCGGAGGCCGGGTCGAGGTAGGACAGCAGGCCCTGTTCCTTGCGCGGCGACTTGTCGAAGGAGAAGAAGCGGCAGACCGGCAGGCGGCTGGCGGGTTTGACGACGTCCATCGCGCCGCCGATGGTCTTGGCGAGGCGAGACCACTGCGAAAGGTAGCGGGCGGCGTCGAAGTTGGCCATCCGGGTGGTGTGGCCGGGGATGGTGTCGCGTTCCGCATCGCGGACGACGATGAGCCCGTGCTCGGCGTCGAAGAAGGTCGTGAAGAAGTTGGCGTAGAGGCGACGGACGAGGTCGCGGGCGAGCGGTTCCTTGTCGACCGGGACCCAGCGGTCGCGCAGGGCCTGGAGGAGAAGGGTGATGCAGTGCATCTGGCCGTAGGCGCCGATGCCGCGGCCGTAGCACCAGCCCAGGCCGTCGTCCCGGACGGTGTCCATGATGACGCGGATGTACTTCTCGGCGAGGGCGCGGAGCTTGGGCAGCTTCGAGTCGCGCAGCTGGATGTTGGCGTGAAGCTGGAGCGACTGGCGGATGAAGATCAGGGAGACGACGCCGTAGAGGTCGAAGGCGCCGCCGAAGTTCTCGGCGTGGGCGGCCTTCGAGGCCTCGTCGTGGAAACCGCCGGTGGAGGCCGCGGCGATGCGGTCCATGAAGCGGTCGACGAGCGGTCCGGTCTCGTCCTTCTTGGTCAGGCCGAAGGAGAAACGGCAGACGGCCTTGGCGATGTCGAAAGCCTGGACGTGGTCGTGGTGGTCGTGTTCGACGGCGAGTCGCTCGTCGATGAGCGCGCGCGTGGCCTCGTCGAGGATCTCCCAGACGGGGTTGCGTTCGCGGGTAGGGCCGAAGGCGAGCAGTCCGAGGCAGGCGAAGGCCATGCCGTTGTCCGAGCCGTTGCTGATGCGGACCTGGGCGGTGATGGTCCGGGCGACGATCTCGGCGATGTTCTGGCGGTCGAGGTGGAGCTCGCCGGTGGCGCGGAAGTATTCCCCGAAGGCCAGGGCGGCGTGGCCGGGCTCGTCGGCGCGGGAAACCTCGCCGGCGACGGGCACGACAGTGCCATCAGCGGAGAGGGAATTGAAGTTGAGTTTGAGGAGGGCCTTGGTCTGGTCCAGGCACTGGCTCGCGAAATTCTGCATGCGAAAGATTGGGATTGGGGCAGGGGGTCCCCTCAGTCAATGCATCATCGTAAAAAATTCGTTATTTCGGGCTTTCTTACCATGCCCATAAGGCCCGAAGGCCTCGCCTTCAGGCCTCGAAAACGACTTCGACCGGGCAGCCGGAAAGCCGCTTCAGGAGCCTGCCATGGGCCTGCAGGGGCCACCAACGGTACAGGTGGATGTCGATGGGCTTCCAAAGGCCCACCCAGCCGCAGATCGTCAGGCCTTCGCGGATGAAGTCCCCGAGCCTTTGTCCGGGCGTGATGAGGTCGCGCAGGACGAGCGTCGCCCCCAGGAACAGGAGGCCGATCAGCAGGGCGGTACGGCCCTCCCGGAACAGCTCGCCGAGGTCACGGCTGGCGATGCGCGCGCGGTAGCCGAAGTAGTGCTGGATGGACTCCTGGACGAGACGGGCCGCTTCGGGGTCCGCCGGTTGACGCAGGACGACGCGGATACGCAGATCCGAATCCTTCTCGTGCTCCCGGGCCCAGCTCAGGATGAACTCCTCGGCGTCATGGTCGAGGTCACGCTCATGGAACGGCGAGGGGTCCATGGTGTTGAACAGCTGTCCGACGTTGTTGAGCCTGAGTTCGATCAGGCCGTTGGGGGGAGTGGTCATGGTCAGCGGGGAAGGGGCGTGCCTAGGGCGGATTGGAAGAAGCGGGCGCGCTTCTCCCGCATCTCGTTCGATTCGCCGGCGCCATGGTCGGCTCCGGGCACGATGTGGAACTCGATCTGCGACTGCTTGCCGGCGGCGAGGAGGGCTTCGCGGAAGTCGTAGCTGCATTTCACGTCGACGTTGGTGTCGGCTTCGCCGACCGAGAGGAAGAGCTTGCCGCGCAGGTCGGCGGCGTAGGTCGCGCAGGAATTCTCGGCGTACCAAAGGCCGAGCGGATAGCCGAGCCACTGCTCGTTCCACCAGAGCTTGTCGATGCGGTTGTCATAGCAGCCGCAATCCGCCGCGCCGGCCTTGTAGAAGTTTCCATGCAGGAGCAGGGCATGGGCGGTATTCTGGCCGCCGGCCGAGCCGCCGTAGATGCCGACGCGATCCAGGTCCATGTTGGGTTCGACCTTGGCCAATGCGCGCATCCAGGCGATGCGATCGGGGAAGCCGCCGTCCTTGAGGTTCCGCCAGCTGTGCTGATGGAACTCCTTGCCACGGTTGTTGGTGCCGCGTCCGTCCATCTGGACGACGTAGAAACCGAGCAGCGACAGCTCGCGGTGGGTACGGTTCCACCAGTTGAACGAGCGAGGCGCGAAGGAGCCGTGAGGCCCGGCATAGATGTTCTCGATGACCGGGTACTTCTTCTTCGGATCGAACGGATGCGGACGGGTCACGACGCCCCAGATGTCGAACTTGCCGTCGCGATCCTTCGCCACGAAAGGATTCGTCGGAGCCCAGCCGGCTTTCTTGAGCGGCGACAGGTCGGATTCGCCCAGCTTCGCGATGGCGCGTCCGTCGTCGGCGCTACGTAGCGTGTAGCTGGGAGGCCGGTCGACCTTGGACGAGATGTCGACCAGCGTCCGGCGGTCTGGCGAGAAAACCACCTCATGGTGTCCGTCTCCCGGCGTAAGGTCGACGAGCCCACGCCCGTCGAGACCGATACGACAGACGTGTTGATGGTAAGGGTTCTCGCCCGGGATACGTCCAAGGGCGACGAAGGTGACCGTGCCGGCCTTCTCGTCCACCCTGAGGATTTCCTTGGCCACCCAGTTGCCTGACGTGACGGCCGCCGGCGTCTTGCCGTCCCTGAGGTCGACGGAGTAGAGATGGAGCCAGCCCGAACGCTCGGAGAGCCAGAGGATTCGCTGTTCGTCCAGGTCGTGCCGGTATCGCGTGTTGAAGGAATACACGAACTTAGGGTCTTCCTCGGTCACGAGCTGGCGCCAGCTTCGTCGGACGATGTCATGCTCGATCACGCCGTGTCCGGTGAAGCCGCGCTTGATGAACTCGGAACGCAGGCGTCGCGAGTCCGCCGACCAATCGAGCCTCTCCGTGGCGTAAGGCAAGGGAAGCACGTCGCGGGCCGGGTGGGTGCCGGTCTTCGTCTCGACGGAGAAGACCCAAGGCGTGCGCTCCGTGCGGTCGTCGCCCGGCTTGCCGTAATCGATCTCCTTCTTCGACTGCTTGACGGAGTCGACGACCAGATACTTGCGCACCGGCACGCTCCGCTCTTTCCAAAGGGCGAAGTGCCTGCCGTCCGGAGCCCAGCTGATCGGGCCGACCCAGCGGTCCTTGCCTTCGACGGCGTCTTTCGTGAGCTGGTCTTCCTTCGCCTTCCTCGTGTCGACGAGGTACACGTTTCCTTCGCGCAATTCGACCTTATGATCGCCCGAAGGCGATGCTTCTCCGACCTTGGAGAAGCCGAGGCGCTTGGATTCGCCTGGGCCGCGACCGGTCTTCTCAGGGGTGGCCGCCTCGGATCTGCGGCCAGGCTGCGAGGGCGTCAGGCGCTGGTCTGTTTCGACGATCCAAGCGGCCTGGTCGGACTCGAGTCGGACACGACCGTCGTCGAGGGCGACCACCCGGTCGAAGGGCCACTTCTTGCCGGTGATCTTTTCCTTCGTGAGCGTCGAGAGACCGGCCGCCACTTTCTCATGGTCGAAAGCCGGCCTGACCGTACCCGTGGCGCAATCGACGAGTTTCCAGGCCGTGAGGCCTTTCTCGCGCCAGGCATAGGCCATGAGGCGGCCCGACTCCGACCAGCGGATGTTCTCAGGTCGGGCGAACTGCGCGGGCCAATACCAGGCGTCGTACTGCTTCTGCCAAGACGCGGTCAGCGATGCTTGGCCGAAGGCCAGCAGCGGGGTCAGCAGCAGGAGGCGAAGCACCATGGTGCTATCTCATCGCGAGCGGCCGCCGGACTCAACCACGCAGAGCCTATTTCTTCGCCTTGGCGGACTTGGCCTTGCTCGCCTTGGGCTTCAACCCGGAGAGATAGGCCACGACGTCACGGATCTCGGCCGGGGTCAGGATGCCAAGCATGGGAGGCATCACCGAGATCGGTTTGGTGCGGGAGGCGATCGTCGCCGCCGGCACCTTCTGGATCTTGCCATCGGCCAGGCGAATTTCGATCACCTTGGCGGTCTCCTTCATGACTCCCCCGGCCAAGGTGCTGCCGTCCTTCAGCAAGATGGTCTCGATGCCGTAGCCCGGGACGATCTTGGCGGAAGGTTCCACCAAGGACTCGACGAGGTCGTCCTTGGTGCGAAGCACGCCGACCTGGCGGAGCAAGGGGCCGACTTCGCTGCCCTCATCGGTGTCTACGCGATGGCAGGCGGTGCAGTTGGCCGCCAGATGGCCGTTGACGATGGCCTTGCCGCGGACGGCGTCGCCGCCGTCGGTGAGCAGTTCGTAGGGGATTTCGGCTGAAGCCATCTTCGGTCCGCCTTTCGGACCACCGGCAAGGTAAGCCTTGAGGCTCTTGGCGACATCGGCGGATTCGGAGGCCTTGGCCAGTTCGAAGACGTCCAGCTTGAGGCCGCCGTCGAGCTTGCGGGAGGCCAGCCGGTCCACGAGTTCCTGGAGGAGTTTCTGCGAGGCGACGTCGGCGCGACCACGCAAGGCGGCGACGATCGCCTGCTTCTCGGGGAGCTTGGCCGACTTGGAGTCGATGATGAGGCGGGCGGTCTCCAGCGCCACTCCGAGATCGCGTACGAAGAGCTGACCGATGGCCTCGATGCGGACCTCCGACGGGTTGCCTTCGCCCGCGGCGGAGCGGAGCGTACGGAGGATCGCTTCCGGTTCGTCGAGCTTGCGCCCGAGCAGTCGCAACGTCTGGAGACGCACCGAAGGGGCGGCCTTGAGGTCTTCGGCGAGCGCCAGCAGCACGGGGAAGGGAAGGTCCAGCTCGTACTTGACCAGCAGGCCCAACGCCGCCGCGCGTTCTTCGGGCTTCTGGAGCGCGAGCAGGGCATCCTGGCGTGCTTTCAGAAGACGGGCGATGGCGGCTTTGTCGCGCGGAACATAGGCCCGGGCGGTGCCGTCGACGAGGTCAAGGACCGGGGGCTGGTCGAAGACCATGAGCGCATCGAGAACGTCGCGCTTCATCGGAACTCCCGCCGGCTGCGCCAAGGCCCAGTCAAGGAGGCGGACCGCCGAAGCTTCGTCGCCTTGGCGGAGGTTCGCGTTGAGGGCGCGACGCGCGGCCTGAGGGGGCATGGCGTTACCGCCGAACGAGCGGGCAAGGTCGGCCTGCGCCGAGGGGATGCCCAGGTCATCATGGATGGCTCGGGCCGCTTCGTTGACGACATCCGGATTGGCGTGCGTGAGCAACTGGGCCAGCAACGGCGACTTCTGTCGGGCCAAGGCGAGCGTCGCAAAGGTGGCGTTGGCTCCGGCTTCGGCGCGGGCGACAGCCAGAAGGGCTTCGGCGGACTGCGTGCCGGCGAGTCCGCTGACGAGACCGTGGCGAAGCCAGGGGAGGCGCAGGTCCGCCTCGGCATCATGCAGGAAGCCGGCAAAATCGGTTTCGCCTCCCAGCTTGCCAAGCGTGATGCCGGCCTGGGTGCGGACGCGGAGGTCCGAATGCGCACGTTGCGCGGCGATCTTTGCGATGAGCCGGTAAGGGTAGGATGCTCTCTGTGGATTCGGGACCGTCCGGGTCGTCGGCTGGGCTTCGCTCAGGACCTTCAACGCCTGCACGCGGATTTCCGGGTCGGCATCATCCAACAGGGCAAGCGCCGCGGAGATATCGTGGATCTCGCCGTGACGAAGGCCCATGCCGTAGCCCCAGATGGCATGGATGCGGGCGAAGCGGGCGGCCTGAGGCTGCTTGGCCAGGGTGAGCATGTCGTCCCAGGCGCCGAGGCGATCGAGTCGGATCGAAGCGTTCACGCGGACGCGCTGATCCCGATGGCCGAGCAGGGCGAGGAGCTCGTCCTTGGGGACGGCGACCGAGAAAGGCTTGGAAAGGATGGCTTCGGAGGTCTTGTCGACGTTCGGAGCGACATCGAAGCGCCAGACGGCGCCTTTGCCGTCGAGAGGGTATCCGCCGATCCAGTCGGCGAAGTAGCCACGGCCATCGGTTCCCCAGGCCATGCCGATGCCCATGATGCCGCTGCTGACGACGCGCAGATTGACCTGGCGGAAGCTGTCCTGGTCCGGCTCGAGCGTGAAGGCGTCCATCTTGCCCTTCGGGAACTGGTCGAGGAGGAAGTGTCCGCGGAGCTCCCCGTCGAGGGCATGGCCGGGCTCACGCAGGAAGCCGGCGGGGCCGTCGGAGTAATTGGCGATGGGCGGGGTTATGTACAGGGGCTGGTCGGGCTGACCTTTCGGCATCCACATGTTCTCCTTCACCCAGCGACTGTTGGTCGCCTGGTACTGGTGCTGATTGCGCCAACCTGAATCCGAACCTTCGAGCAGGTACATCAGGCGTTCGCGTTCCTTCGGCTGGTCGCCGTCGTTATCGACGCCGATGACGTTGCCTAAGTCGTCGAAAGCGATCTCCTGGGTGTTGCGGATGCCGCGGGCGAAGACCTCGAAGTTCGCGCCATCGGGCTCGCAGCGCAGGACGGCGCCTTCGTGGGCGAAGAAGAACCTGCGTCCTTCCTTGCTGGTGACGTTGCCGCCCTTGTCGCCGACGGTCCAATAGATGCGACCGTCCGGACCGAGGCGTAGCCCGTGCATGTCGTGGCCTGCGTAAGCGATGTGGCCGCCGAATCCCGTGGCGATGATTTCCTTCACGTCGGCGACGCCGTCGCCATCCGTGTCCTTGAGTCGCCAGACATCCGGGATGGCCGTCACGTAGACCCATCCGTCGTGATACAGGACCCCGGCCGCGATGCCGGAGACGGGCGAATTGAAGCCCTCGGCGAACAACGTCATCTTGTCGGCCACGCCGTCGCGATCGGTGTCGGAGAGCTTATAGATGGCTTCCTTGTGGAAGGTCAGGTCATGCCAGTCGACCGAGCCGTCCTTGTTGTGGTCCTTGAGGCCGCCGCGGGAGAGCTTCATCTTTCCCGGAGCGAGTTCGCGTTGGTAGAAGGCCAGCTTCTCGGCCGGCGAAGCGAGCCCGACGTCGTCGGGAATCCAGACGGTGTGTTCGCGGATATCCAGGTCGCCGAACTTGCGTCGGGTCGTCGAGGCGACGTAGACGTTGCCGGCTTCGTCCACGGTGCACGAAGTGGGATCCGGGATGTTCAGCTGGCCGGACCACTTGAACGGAACCAGGTCGGCGCCCGAGCCGACTGCGGCGAGGGCGAGGAAGGCAAGGGTGAGCGGACGCATGGAATCAACCGACGAGGACCAGGTAGAGTTCCTTGGGACCGTGCGCGCCCAGGACGAGGATTCGTTCGATGTCGCCCGTGCGGCTCGGTCCGGTGATGAACGAGAGCATGCTCGGCATCTGGTCGCCATGACGCGCCTTGGCCAAGGCCAGGGCGGAGCCGAGGTCGGGGACGACCTGGGAAGCTTCGGCCACGACGACATGGACGTGGGGAAGGATGGACAGCGCGCGGCCGCCGGAGCTGGCGCTCGACACGAGGATCGCACCGAGCTGGGCGACGATGGCTTCGCAGGTGGTGATGCCGGCGTCGCAGCCTTCGAGCTTCTGCTTCTCGAAAGAGGCGTCCGCCTGCCAGGCTTCGCAGGGTAGGCCGGCGGCGACAGGCTGCAGCAGTTCGTGGCCGTGGTAGGCGACCTTCTTCCAGCGCTTGGACGACGCGAGCTCGGCGACCGCCTTCGCGGCGGAGGCCTGATCCGGCACGCGGATGAGGACGGCCTTCAGCTTGGCGAGCTGTTCGGCCAAGATCCCGAGGCTGGCCTCGGCGGTCTCGCCTCCGTCCGGAAGCCAGGGCTTGGCGACGGCCGAAGTCTTGCCGGGGGCCGGATCGCCTTTGAGGTGCGGCTTCGGAGCCTTGACCTTGAGCGCCTCGCGGACGCGGGCGAAGATATCGGAGCGAGCGTCAGACATTCTGGTTCTTCCACTGGTCGCGGAAGGATTGGGAGGGGGCCTTGGGGAGGTCGCGGGTCTTCATCCACGCCCCCATGTAAGGGAGCGGCAGCTTCTGGAGCAGCGGCAGGGTGGCGCGGAAGATGCGGCCGCCGGTGGCGAAGAGCCACGGACGCTTGATCACGAAGTTGAAGCCGTGGTGGAAGACGCGGTCGAAGAGCGTCGGCGACTCCTTGGCGGCGTTGCGGCGGTTATGCAGCAGGTGATGGTGCAGGTCGATGCGGACCGGGCAGGCGTCGGTGCAGGCCCCGCAAAGGGAGGAGGCGCCGGAGAGGTGGTTCCACTGCTTCAGCCCGCGCAGGTGCGGGGTGATGACCGAGCCGATCGGGCCTTGGTAGGTCGTGCCGTAGGCGAGACCGCCGATATTCTTGAAGATCGGGCAGACGTTGAGGCAGGCGCCGCAACGGATGCAATGGAGGGCGTCGCGCTGCTCGGGGTCGGCCAGCAGGCGGGTGCGGGCGTTATCCAGCAGGACGAGGTGGAACTGCTCAGGGCCGTCGCATTCGCCCTTCTTGCGGGGACCGGAATAGAGCGTATTGTAACAGGTCATCGGCTGGCCGGCGCCGGCGGTGGCGAGCATCGGCAGCAGCACGGAGAGGTCGTCCAGGTTGTTGACGACCTTTTCGATGCCGGAAAGCGCGATATGGATGCGGGGGAGGGCGGCCGTCAGGCGCGCGTTGCCTTCGTTCTCGGTGATCGAGATCTGGCCGGTCTCGGCGACGAGGAAGTTCGCGCCGGTGATGCCGATGTCGGCGTCGACGTAGAGCTGACGCAGGTGCCGGCGGGCGATCATCGTCAGCTCTTCGGGGCTGTCGGTCGGCGCGGTGCCGAGATGCTTGGTGAAGAGCTCGCTGATGGCCTCGCGCTTCACGTGCATGCACGGGAACACGAAGTGGTAGGGGGCTTCGCCGCGGAGCTGCTGGATGAACTCGCCGAGGTCGCTCTCGACGACGCCGTAGCCGGCCTTCTCGAGGGCGTCGTTCAGGTGGATCTCCTCGGAAGTCATGCACTTCGACTTCACGATGGCCTTCGCCTTGGCGTCTTCGGCGATCTTCAGGATGATGGCGCGGGCTTCGGCGGCGTCGCGGGCCCAATGGACCACGCCGCCGTTGCGTTCGAAGTTCGCGGTGAACTTCTCGAGGACGTTGGCGAGGTCGTTGACGGCGCTCCACTTGGCGAGCGAAGCCGCGTCACGGGCGCGTTCCCAGTCGCGGTAGCGGGCCTTCTGGAGGTCGCGGTTCGTGTAGTAGCCCCCGAGGGCCTTGCGGATGAAGGCGCGCTGTTCTCCGTCGGCGGCGTTGACGGTCGCGTCCTTGAGGAAGATGGCCTTGGAATCGGACATGGTCAGGCGTCGTTGGCCAGGACTTCGGCGATGTGCAGCGGCAGGATCGGCTTGCCCTCGCGGGACAGCCAGCCGCCGATCTGCAGGAGGCAGGAAGGGTCGGAAGAGACGACGAAATCGGCGCCGGTGCGGGCGAGCGCGCCGCCTTTGACCTGGACCATCGCGGTCGAGATCATCGGGAACTTGGCCGAGAACAGGCCGCCGAAACCGCAGCAGGTCTCGCCTTCTTCGCTTTCGATGAGTTCGAGCCCCTTGACGGCGCGGAGCAGCTGGCGGGGCTCTTCCTTGAGGCGCAGCTCGCGGAGAGCGTGGCAGCCGTCATGGTAGGTGACCTTCTTCGCGAACTTCGCGCCGACGTCGGTGACGCCGAGCTTCTTCACCAGGAATTCGGAGAACTCGAAGGTGCGGGCGGCGAGGTCGTCGGCTTCGGCCGCATGCGGCGTGCCCTTGAGCAGTTCCGGGTAGAACTGGCGCATCATCGCGACGCAGGAGCCCGAAGGTCCCACGACGACTTCGGCGCCGCGGAAGACCGCGAGCGCGCGGATGGCCGCCTCGCGGGCGACGTCCCACTGTCCGGAGTTGAAGGAAGGCTGGCCGCAGCAGGTCTGCGCGGCGCGGAATTCCACCTCATGGCCGAGGCGCTTCAACACCTTGGCCGTCGCCAGGCCGACATTGGGGGTCAGCTGGTCGACGAAGCAAGGGACGAAGAGGGAGACGCGCACAGGATTAGCGCAGGAAGGCCTCGTGGAGGCCGCCATCGACGGTGATGACCTGTCCGGTCGTCTTGCTGAGGCGATTGGTCACGAGGAGGAAGTAGGCTTCGGCCTGGTCGGCGGGGGTGATGGGGTTCTTGGTCAGGGTGCGGTCGGCGTAGAAGCGGGAGAGCTTCGTCGTCAGCGAGTCGGTCGCCTCATCATCGGTGTAGGGAATGTTGTACTTCGCAAGCGACGCGATGACTCGGTCGCGCGGGAACATCGCCGAACCCTGCACGACGGTGGCCGGGGCCACGCCGTTGACGCGGATCAGGGGCGAAAGCTCCATGGCCATCTCGCGGACGAGGTGGTTGGCGGCGGCCTTCGAGGTGTCGTAGGCGACAGAACCCTTCTTGGCCACGGCGGCGTTGGCGCTGGTGGTCAGGACGAGGTGGCCGCGGAGGCCCTGTTCCTTCCAGGTCTTGAAGGCTTCGTCGGCGAC
>JACCDP011173909.1_pt1 | contig 34440 bp, 65 predicted proteins | sample 7445841 | NCBI WGS metagenome assembly JACCDP01 (sample SAMN15323441, study PRJNA562643) | freshwater metagenome | isolation source: river surface water | place: USA:Blue River Watershed | collected 2017-08-17 | reverse complement strand
GTACCAGTCTTCCTGAATTTTGGCTGAATGTCCAAAAAAACTTCGACTGCCAAATGAGGTTACTTTCATCGGAAATTCGTAGGTCGCGTGTTCCAACAGAACAAGAAGTCCTCACAGGTCGGAAAAAAGAATGTTACATCAAACTGTTCAACGCATTGCAGAATTATCCGTTTTGGGTTTACTACGATGATTCCGTGGGTGAGAAATCGGATAGCGAAATCGTAGTAAATCAACTCTTGACTCTTGGTCAATACATGAACAGCGAAACGGAGTTTAGTTCAAACCTGTTCTCTTTCCAATTAAGAACGGGCGAAGGACAATACACTCAAATACTACTTTATATCGGAACCTTTGCAGGATCAGATTCCTTCTCAGCGGTTGGTGTGAATAGTAATGTTTGGCGGTGGAATGCACAAACTCCGGAGGAACTTCTTGATTTCATTTTCATAGAACAATATCTTCCGTCTCTTCGAAAAAGACACATGGAAAATTTTCACACAAAACACATAACCGTTTAAATTCTTTCATCATGGACAGTATGAAAACAAATATTGACCAAGCGGTCAAGAGAGTAATAAGGTTTGTAAGCGTGTTGACCGCGCTATTCGTCCTCAGTTTCATTCTGGTGGTTACTGGACAGTCCAGATATAAGGTTAAATACTTGACTGGGGACAAATCCGGAACAGTTGATTTCGTCGCAGAACGACCCGGATATTCGGTCGGAGACACTGTGACACACGACGGAGTCAAAATAGTAATTGTTCAAAATTGATAAACAATTTTAAAAATAAAAAGAGCATGAGAAAATTTTTCAATGATCCTGTGATAATTGTGTTTGTGATACTAAGTATCTACCTTGGCTCACAGGCAATTTTCAAAGCTAACACTGTCAAATATAAAGTCAAAGAACTCACGGGAGAGACCGCCGGAAGGCTTTTTATTATTTCTATGCCACGCGGTTATGAACCCGGTGATACTGTCAGATATGGCACGAAGCCAATCGTGGTTGTTAAAGTTGTAAACGAACAAAAATAAAAAGAGCATGAGAACTTTTGATTACATTATGACCAATATAGTATTGGTACTTTTTACTTTTGCCGCCTTCTATGGATTGTGGAAGTATCAGTATGAAGACTGTGTTACGTACAAGGCCAGAAACTTGACTGGGGACGAGACTGGAACTGTGGATTTTTTTACCCTACGACGAGGATATGAGCCGGGCGATACGGTTCGTCTGGGCACTCATCCAGTTGTGATCATCAAGGTAATGAACAATGAACAAAGATAACATGACAAAGGAAGAATTTGAAAGTATAGGCTGGGTATTTGAAAGATCGGAATTCAATCCTAAATTCATTGGAGGAAATTGGCATCACGATGAAAAGGTTGAAACCGAATGGATTTTTACCAGACAAGTCTATCAAATTGGACTTGTGTTAAAGTTTTTTATTCTCCGGAACGAAGTAAATATATACAGCAGATATCCAGAAGATAACTGGTATTTTACAGGTATGGTTGCCAACCTTTCGGACTTGAAAGTCATAGATAGGTGCATTGTTACAATGTTGCTGTTTGACCTCAATGCAGTTAACAAACAAAAATAAACAACATGACAGAACAAGAAATTCCTATGTCGCGCCTTCTTTTTATTAACCCAACTCTGTCAGAGAAATCTAATCACCCGTCAGACGATGTCTATACCGAAGCATTGGCATGGGCAATATCCTTAGCCGAAAAGGGAACGGCTAATTTGGAAGGAATACCTTTTTATAATATACCCGGATTCTTTCACGTAGGTTCCTGCTACCGTGGCTTCCATCGTGCCTGTGATGGTGAACTTTCGGACAATTTTGATTATCTGTTACAGATTCCCGAACGGTACATTACTAACTCCCTTGCGGTTCACTACCTAAGATGGTTCAGGAGTGCTATCTCAGAAGAAGAATGGGTGAAAATAAACATTGTTAAATCTCGTTACGAGGAATATAAATTAAACAACCTGCTTGTCTATTAGGAAACCATTTATTATAAAAAGTAAACCAATGTCGCAAAATTGGAACACGCCAAGATTTAAACCCGGAGACAAGGTTCACTACGTCTTCGACGATAAAACATCCGAGAACGGGATAGTGACAAAATGTAAAGATCAACTCTGTACTCATGTGGTTTTTGAGTGCGAAGGCAACTGGGATCGGTACATGGACTATCCGGCAGAACTTTGTCCTGACTGGAATCTTGTCTTAGGTTGGAAAGAAGAAAACGCGAATATCACATGAACAGAATAACAACAGACATCAAAAATTTTAATGCTACCATTCAGCAGGCTCTTTTGAACCTACCCGATGGCGAATATTTTAAAATAATAATGAATGAAAAATTCGCCCGTGGTAAGTGCAAATTAGACTCACTTCAAAGTTTAAACTACTTTGTACAAGGAGAATCCTTCACTATGGAACATCCGACAGACATGAACGTGCTGCTGGTTTTATGCCAAGGTTTAATAACTGGTGAATGTAAAATCGTACCTTTAAAATAGAACAAAAATGAGCAAAAAAACATTTCAAGATTTTCTTAACGAGAGCGAAGACACCTTTAATTTTCATTCCATTGATGCTAAACTTCAAGTTTCGTATAGAAGCGAAAATAATGATGTAGAAATTAAAGGTACATTAGATTCACGTAGTTTGTTAGGCACAACAGCAACTGCGTGGGAACTCTTCAATGAACTGGAAGAAAATAGTATGGTTGTGACAATCACGATCCGGAGTTCAGACGATCCTTCTAAATAAATGTTAAAAGGTTTGACAATACCAAAAGATTGTTATACTTTTGCGAACATTAACTAAAACCACAAACAAGTTTTTTCACATGGATTTCACAGACTTTAAAGACAACCCACTGGGGCTTATTGGAAAGTTGGTTCTTCACGAAAGCGGGTACACCTATTCATCATCAAACCTGCACAAAAAAATTTGCAGGATTGAAAGTGTCCTTGCGAAAGGATTTAAGATATCTTGTTACCCGGATGAGATTTTCCGCTTGGACAATGGTTTGCAAAAAGGGTTGTCGGACAGAAGTTCGATGAGTATCATATCCAGATGCACTCTTTTGACAGAAGAAGAAGCCAAAGAACTAAGTCTAAATTGGAAGCGTGCTAAGGAGGAACGTGAACTCCGTAAAAGGATGAAGGAGAAGGTTGAATCGATGACTTATGAACAACTTCTTGAAATGGAAAAACTTTAAAACATGAATTGAACATGGGCAATATCATTAGAATTCCGGCTTACATAGCAGGGTTCGATCTCGAATCGTGTTCCTTCAAAGTATCAACCTCTGATATGTGTCAGAAGAATCAGGAATTTCTCGATTCTCTTCCTGATCCGGCGGACTTTGATATAATCACCCCCGAAGGTTCACTACATGAAAAAGATCAGGAAGAGAAACTCTACAACTGGGGATTGACGCACTACACAACAGGTATCTACTTTTACTTAACTCATAGTGGTAACGCTGTCAACGACATAACAGTCGTTTTGAAAATAATAGATCAATTGGTAACAGGAGAGGCAACCTTTGTCAGACTCTAAACATCACAGTAGTCATTGAACTTTTAAACACTTTACAATGTCAAAAAGAAGAAGAATACTCTTTGATCAGGAAGACCTGAATTACATCAACGAAATCAAGGCTCGGGAGTACGCAGATCGTGGGCAGGCACAGTCATCGGCAACTGTCTTCGCATTCGTTTGTTTGGGAGCGGCCGGATATTTGTCCAAGACTTATCCGAAAATAGCTATGGGTTTCTTTGTCGCTGCGTTTGTGTTCGGGATCATTTCTTGGCTGGCGAATCCGGACAGGTAAAAAGGTTGAACCTGAGACCTATTAAAATGCCCTCAGAGCGATTCTGACTCTTTTCCCAAAGGTTTATCCATCAAGAAAGAGAAATCGTTTCTAAGGGCATTTTTGTGCGTGTAGGAGGCAAAGGTTGAACTATTAATACTTCATCCGTTTCATATTATCACCCAAGAGACCTTCTTTATACATTCGTTTAAGCAATAACTTAACATACTCCTTAGCCCAATCCTTTCTCCACGAAGGTTTATTCAAATCACCCCTACTACCATAAAACTCCATATACTTTTTACTTATGTCAATATATACATTATTGATACTCGGAATCATCCGGATCATCTCCAACAAGGTTAAACTATTCCATTTAGCTTTTGGCGTATCCCGTTTGAACTGTTTGATGTTATGAATCAGGGCATCTATCTCATAGTTGGTCATATAGGTATGTGGCAAACCTTGATTCTTTATCTTTCGCACAACACTATCTTGACTCTTTCCAGTATCCATACTGCTTTTGATACGATTCATCATCTTGCCGATGTGACTATTATTCAAAGAGTCTCTGATCCAGTGAGACAGTTCGTGGTAAGTTGTAGATTTGACTGTACTTGTGGTTTCTGTCTCTGACCGATATGAATCCCGTTGTTCAGGATCAATATCATCCGCAGTAATGTCATCATAATATGCCCGCAAGGCCGATTTATTGACAGATATGTAAATTGCCTTATCTGTGGGATTATAGAATGATCCTTTATAAATTCCACAGAAAATCGTTACAGGGTTCACTGCGCTTGCTTTTTTAGAAGTAGCACTTGGAAGTTCCCTACTTCTCATATAATCAAAAGTCACAGGTGCAGAGCCACTTTCAACCTCAGACTGGTAAGGTTTCTTCCCAGCAAACAAGTCTTTATAGAACTGTTTGAAGGCTCTGTTAAAGATATAATCCACATCTTTGTTGATGTTTAAGGTCGCTTCTCCAAGAAGAGTCTTTCTGATTTCTTCTTTGGCAAGACGTTCGACCAAAAGGTTCAATTTACTACTATTCATTTTATTTTCCTCTATCTTAAAAAATAATTTAATAACTCATCCGTTTCATATTATCGCCCAAGAGACCTTCCCTACTCATTCTCTTAATCAACATTTTGACAAATTCTCCGGCCCAATCTTTTCTCCACGAAGGTTTAACTTGAACTCCGTTACCATCTATGTACTCTTTATACTTCTTACTTACTCTCTTGTATGTAGTATTAATTACTCCTATTTCTTCTATCAAATCTGTCATAGTCATCTCGTTCCATCTATCAGGCTCCGTGTCTCGTTTCTTTTGTATTATATCATGTATGATAGCATCTATTTCTACATTTGTCATGTAGGAATCCGGCTTTCCCATATCAAATATTCTTTGTACTTTCTTTGCGTATATTTCCGGAGGATAGTCGGTTGGTTTAATTTTGTCCGTCAGAATCTTGCCGAGGTGTTTTTTGATATGTCTATTGTTCAAGGAATCTCTGATCCAGTGAGACAATTCGTGGTAAATGGTTCCTTTAAGTTGAGATGGAGAGTTTATGTAACTCATGTATCTTTTAAAGAAGTCTTGGTTGAAGTTTTCTTTTGGTATCTCTTCATAAAAGTATCGAAAGTAATCTCCATGTATGTATATGTTTATTTTATTTGAGTATGGCAGATATTCAGGACTCTCATAAAAGGATATTCCACACCGAATCGTTACAGGATTAATAGCATGGGCTTTCTTAGCTGTTTCGCTGGGTAATTCCGAACTATTCAAGTTTTTAAACCAAATTTCTTCTCCTCGTAATATCTCTCGCTTATCTGGAAGCCTTCCCATTTTGACATCGTCGTAGAACTGTTTAAATCCTCCATTTTCAAAAATGTAGTCAACGTCTTCGTCAAGGTTCAAGGTTCCTTCTATAAGAAGACTCTTCCTAATTTCTTGTTTGATAAGACGTTCGGTCAACGCCAAAAGGTTCAATTTCTTATTCATAAAGGTTTAATATCTCCAATTATTGTAATTCATTTTTCTCATATTATTGCCAAGCAAATTCTCCCGACTCATTCTCTTAATCAACATTTTTACAAACTCCTTAGCCCAGTTCCTTGACCATGAAGGTTTATTCTTACCAGCAGAAGAGGCATAAAACTCAATCCAATTAGTTCTAAGACGATTGAAAACTTTGTTTATAGATGGTATCATCCGGATCAAGTCCAAAAAGGTTAAACTATTCCATTCATCTTCCGACATATCCCGTTTGAACTGTTTAATGTTATGAATTAATGCGTCTATTTCATAATTCGTCATGTAAGTGTCTGGCAACCCTAAATTTTTTATGTTTAGGCTTGCGTTTGGGTTTTTAATACCTGCGGCACTTGCTCTTCCTAATATTTTTTCTATGTGCTTGTTACTCAAAGAGTCTCTGATCCAGTGAGACAGTTCGTGGTAAATGGTTGACTTTGTCGATGTAGCACTTTCCGTTTCAGATTTGAACGATTGTTGTTGATCAGGTTCAATGTCCTTGGAAGTAAATCCTTTATACAAAGCAGATATAGCAGAGGTTTGTACTGATATGTATATTTTCTTGGCGAAAGGTTCATACAAGCCTTTACTTCGTTTCGAAAACCACAGCCCACAATGTATAGTTACCGGGTTTACCGCATGAGCCCTTTTGGATTCCTCACTGGGAAGTTCACTGCTATCTAAAACAGCAAATTCTACATCCTTGACCGCTTTTACATCTCTAATATTAGGTCGCTGACCAGCAAGTAATTTCTTGAAAAATTTACTAAATCCTTTTTCAAAAATGTAGTCAACGTCTTCGTCAAGGTTCAAAGTTGCTTCACGGAGGAGGCTCTTTCTGATTTCTTCCTTGACAAGACGTTCGATCAACAGATTTAATTTGACATTATTCATCTGTATTATCCTTTTTTATTAATAAATATCCTCAAAGTATGAGAAAGGATGGTAAAACAGTATATATGTTGGTAAAAGGATTGATTTAAAAAACAGGATATGTGTTTCCAATACTGTACAAAGTAAAGTAATGGATTATTCTCCTCGGTAACACGGTAGAGGATCGTTGTCAAGGTATATGGCTTTTGGTGTAGGTAAAATTAAATGAATGAAGTCAAGGAACAAGGGAAAGGGCAAAACAAAGAAAAAAGGAAGGCAGGCAAGGTAAAAGGAGGTCAAAAGGGAAAAAAAGAGGGGCAGGGATAGGTCAGGGATAGGTCAGGGTAATACCCGTTTTCATCGAGGAAGCCACGGAATCCGGCTGCCACAAACATATACACTTTTCTATATATGTTAATGATTCCCTAATTAACATATACTAATTTCTATATATACTTGACCCTCAATATGTTAAAGTTTGTTAATGTCCTTGACAATCTCCCGACCTTTCCATAACTTCCCGCCTGTGCCCGAAGTATGGAAGAAAATTTAATTTGGTATGATTCCAGAAAACTCCGGTGTAAGGGAGAAACTGATTTTGTTGGATTTAAAATAATCAAAATAAGATTTGTTAATTGTTGTTGGAAGGGAAATAACTGATAAAATGGAGAGGTCGAGGTTGAATTCCATTAACAAAAAAATAACAGGCAAGGCTATTGACAAACTCAAAAACTCCTGTAACTTTGCTGCGTCATTCAAACAAAAACAAAAGTTATTGCCATGATCGCAGCAGTTACCAGCACCCGCAAAAAAGCCAACTACGTTGTTGGCAAGAACGGAAAGGTTTACAATGAGACCATCGTGTCTGATCTCATTGATACTAACCCACAGTTCATGGAAAGGGCATTGATCAAGATATACAACCGTCAGACCGAGGACGAAAAGGTCGCCAAGGTTACTCAGTATCACAACCACGTTGGTTTCAGTGCTGCTGACGCGAACAAGATGTGCTACTATGCCAAGTGGGTTCTGTCTGGAAGAAAGTTATCCGGAGTCCATCTGGACAAATGCAAGGCAACCTTGAAGCGAACTCATTCAGTTGAAGAAATAAACAGGAATCCATACAAATGCGCATTACAATTTGCGTTCGCTTGGGATAAGACTCCACAAGGTGCGGAATACTGGATACGTATTAGGGAGGAACTGGAATTTGAATTTGAAAGTTGAACCTCATAAAAATTAAACAAATGAGTGAGATTAAACCTTTGTCGTTCTCCTTCCTAAAACAATTGGCTGAGACGATTTACAAACATAACTCAACCAAAGTGGATCCATCCATCGGGTGGCACTATTGGGGAGAACCCCGGCCCAATCCGGAGGCAGTTGATTTGGACATCATAATGTTCTTGATATCTGCTGCCCAAAAAGAAAAAAATGAAAGAGATTGCGCTCGGGTGAAAAGCCATGAAGAGTTTCAAAAGCACCTTGGTGCTGGTTGGGACTTTTCTGAAACTTTCCTGTTCCTTGTCGGCAACAGATTTGAGGACAATATTGCGGAGGCTTTCATCCGGTGTCTTGAAGACTGGGGCTTTCACATGGACGCATATCCGTTTTTTACTTCTGAGCCGGAACTCCGGACGCTCCAACGCGAGTATGATCAGGCCATTCGCGCATCTATGGATGGTAGCGTTTATTTTAAAAAAATAATACCTAACTTCACCAAAACAATTCACAACGTGATTGTCGCTTCGGAGTTCCGGACTCAACTGGATATTTGCAATGTAATCAATACCATTTGTGTTTTCTGCTATGTCCATGGGATTGATCTGAGATACTTTCTCGAACTCCGGATGAAGCACATGGGAATTGACTGGCCACAAGAAAATAAATGATTGTCTATGGTAGTTAAACTTTGTGTTGTAGTCATCCTATGTTTCCTGATATGGGGACTGGGTGTAGAGGAAAAAGAATAGACTGTCCCGCTTTTGCTGTTTGTGGTGCAACAGTCAACTTCCTGCTATGGTAAAGACTGTGGCAGGATTTTTTTATTTCAACTTTTAAAAAAAAAGTTTAGCGTAAGTATTGACAGGTATTGATAAAAGGTTTATCTTTGTACCATCTTTCAAATCAAAATAACAACAGCATGAATATCGAGACGGTTAAAGCAGAAATAAAGAAAGTTCTTTCGGTTGGAAAGTCAACAGTTGAAACTTTCAATGGTGTGTCGTTGAGATTCGTGACAGTCAACATCACTACCAAACAGGCTCTCAAATTTGCTGAATTTTTTCAGTCTGTTTGTACCGGAAGTGGAAGGACGCAGGGTAAGAAAAAAGAAAAGTCGCTTTCCTTCACATCTGACTGGTGGGATATTGGAGAGCAAAGTTTTGAAATTACCTCGTACAGTGGATTGACAACAGGAGATCGGAGGAATTACATTACTCTCGTTTGGTCGAAAGAAAATAATTAATTGAATCAACAAAAAAATAACAGCGCCATGTTAAACTTGCTTTCATTCAAAGTAACCAAGAAAACCTCCGAGACGATCCGGTCGTATGTTTATACTTACCGCGAAACGCTCTCGAATGAAATGAAATTATTTTACAGCGATGTTGCCGCAATGATTGACCGCGAAGTCAGGAAGAAATCCGGAACTCCCGGAAAGATTACTGATATGGCAGTCATCTTGGAAAGGGCATACAACCTCGAAAAATATGTATTGGCCGCTGGTGCTGCCAGTTATGAAGTTCAATTTCAGTAAAAAATAAATCATTATGGCAAACGAATTCAAAGTTACCATCCCGGAAGCAGGATACTATTCCTGTGGAACATACACGGATCACAGGGGAAAGACTGTTCCTCACTTACAATGGGTAGGGGAAACAATTCCTGACAATTTTGAATCCACTGAGAACCTTTGGTTCTTTAAATACGGAGAGGAAGTGGCACCGGAAACTATCATCATTTACCCATGGGGTGAACGGCTTGAAAAAGCGGCCGAACACTACTTTGAAGAAACGTACCTTGACATTGAGGATGAACAGGTATTTGATCGCATCGAAGATAGTTCTGAACAAGAAGCATATACTTCGCTTCGCGATGCTCTTATGGATGATATGAAAGAGTTTGACAGGTATGATTTCAGTTTTCCAGTACCGGGAAATCCGGGCCGACCTCAACCTGAACCTTCGGAAATTGAACTGGAAACTCTTAGATCAGTTAGGAACCGACTTTTCAAACTGTACAATCATGTCGATGAAAACCCGGAGTACGATGATTATTCACTGGGCCTGAAAGCGGCTGTCATTGAGATTCTCAATGACATTGTCATTGAGATTGATAAAATGATAACTGAAAATTCTAAACCTTAAAAAATGTTTAACAACAAAATAAGTTTCACTTTTGAGTTAGAGATTATTGCGGGTGTTTCCCTCAAAGATGCTATTGCAGATGCGCTTCGTATATCAAAGATGCTGAATATTCATGTCAAGTTTCGGTTCAACGGTATTGGTGTGAATATATATCCAAATTCGGATGCGGCACCGGCAGAAATCGATTGGGACAAAGTTGAAAGCGCCCTGATTGATCTCGTTCAATATGAGAAGAAAAAACAAAAAAATGAAAATATCTGAATACTTTGAACAAGCCCTTCAAGATGGCTACCCATGGGCGCAAGCCGCATTGGATAACTTCAAAACATCTATGACACTCGATTGGGAGGTTTCCGGCTTAGCCCACGCTATTACTTGTGCATTTACGTGGTCTTCTGCCCCCGAAGGATACGATTATTGGAATAAGGTTTGGGAAAATTTAATTGTACACTATAAAAAATAAAACGATCATGACAGTTACAGAATATTTTCAGAAAGCCAAAGAAGATGGCTACGATTGGGCTGATGCAGCTATAAGAAATAGACAATACTATCTCGTTTGCTCCCCCGAGATAGATCACGTTGACAGCTTATCGGAGGCACTCAACATCGGGTTCAGTTGGAATCATTCGCCCGAAGGAACGGAATACTGGTGTAGTATATATATAAATCAATCGCTGGTGAATAAACCTGATATCCCCGGACTCACTGCCGAAATGTTTGAGCAAAGAGGGTGGAAATTCCGTCACAAATTCCAAAAAACAATTTCTTTTGAAAAAGGAAATACTTGGCTCGATGCCGGACGCGGAGCGTTTCTTGATGTTACTGGTGATAGAATTAAAATCATCACTACTGACGAAGACTATGATCAGAATGGCCCTAACTGTTCTGTGAAATTCCTCGGTATCTGTAAAACAATCGAAGAGTTTGACATGATATGCCGGATGATCGAGTTAAAGGTTTAAATAAAAAAAGTTTAACTTACCTATTGACAGGTTAAACCTTTTCCCTTACCTTTGTCCTATCATTTCAATCAAACCAACAGCAATATGAGCGACGTTCAAGAGTTTATCAAGAAAGCCACCGAAGCCGGATTTTCCATTGTGGCGGGCGATTCAATCGTCTCGATCACGAAGCAGTTCACTCCGGGCGATACCAAAGCATTCGCTGAATGTGATGGCCAATACTACTGGATCCTCAGACTGGTTCCAGTTGTCAAATCCCGATCATCCGTTTGGGGAACCGATGGCGGATCAGTTGGCGGCTGGGCTGCTCTGGAATCAGGTCGCTTCACTCTGAACATCTCCGGAGTCCAGAAGAAATTTCTGGCGGAACTGGAAAAACAACTCAAACCGTATGAGTGGATGAGATAGTTAACGAAAAGTTAAAAACCTGTTAAAAAACAGGGGGGTCTCCGGAGGGGTTGGAGGGGGGTCATACCCCCCCTAATTTACCGTCCTAAACGGCTTTCTCGCCTCACATGGGGGGGAGTATTACCCGTTCTCATATCGCGAACCATTTTTTTCTCCCAAAATCCAACCTTCCCTTTTTCCCTTTTCTGCTCCCTATTTGCCCCATCATTAAAAAATAATTTGCTAATTAAAAAACATTGGTGTACATTTGTGCATCAATTCATTCAAAGAAGTCATTATCATGGCAAAATTTACATTACACAACGAACACGGTGATTTCATGTCAGAGACAGCAAAAACATTTGACTCGGCAAAATCTAAATGCGATAAAGCAACTTATAAATGTAAGGTGCTTGAAACGTACATGGCTAAATCGCCATGGAGACCTTGGGATGACAAATTAGTCGAACACGGTAAAGAAGTTTATCGGAACTTCTAAGTTGTGTCTAACATAAAAATTAAAAACCATGACAGACGAAGAACACGGCCGAATGGCATTCATACTCGGAAATCACTACGCAGAGTTAGTTGAAAAAATCCGGCGCAATATTCAGCAAAAGAAATATATGGTATTGTCCGTTTCCGAATTGAGGCAAACAGAGCTGCTTGATATATATCTGGACGAAACCATTTATATAAAACCGCAGTGTTTTACCGAGTACGGGATACAAGGAGAAGTCATCGGGAGTCCTTTGCCGTTAATCAATGCTTCCATCAAGTACGAAGATTTACCGTTTGGATATCTTCAAGACTTAGATTTTTCACTTACAGATTACGATCTGGAACGGGAAGAACTTATCAAGAAGATTGTGGAACTTGTTAATTGGACCGGGCGTGACTACTATATGACACAACTTCGTCAGATGAAAAATTCTGAATTGAAAGAGACTATAAACTTTCACAAGAAGAAACCATTGAATTGATGTTGTGGCTTGAAAGCCCCTATCTTTGTGCAACTATAAACAACTAAAAATTGATAAAATGGAAAAAAACGAATTAACACCAACACTTTGGTCAGGCTGGATTTCAGTTGAAAATGAACTACCATCATATGAAATGGAAGGGGAGCAGCTAATCTTATGTTTAGATTACAAAAAAAGCGAAAGAATTGTTTTATGCGGCGTTTGGAAAGATAGTGAATTTCATTGTTTGGATACTGATGATGCCCTTGATAATGTTAGTCATTGGGCGTATCTACCAAAGTACCCATGACACAAAAATGTGAGCAACTATCCATTCCGAAAAAAAACTTTAAAAAAAATTTGGTGATTTGATCTAAAAGTTATTATCTTTGTACTGTTAAAAACGAACAAGTTCATGAGAAGCGAAACAAAAATGTACAGCGAGTTCATTAAACGTAACAGAATCAGTGTTACTGCTGATTCGTTTACATACTCTGTTAATGGCGTTACGGTAACGGTTCCATTGATTAAGGATGGCAACAGATGGTATGCAGGTAATGATGACGCATCCCTGAGTAAGAAGTCCGCAATCTACTGGTATGTTAAAAACAATGATGTAAATGAACTGTGAAGAAGTCAAAAAAACATTCCATACCAAACTGAACCAGGTGTGCGAAGATTTAGATTTGCGTCCCGCATACGTAATCCCTTTGTCCGAATACATGGATATGGAATTCGATATCTATATTGCTGGTTTTGTAGTCAAGGGTAAAATTTTTCTTTTACAGGCCCGTATGGATGGAACACAAGTAACCTATCATATTCTTATAACACGTGATTTTAAGAATAAGCACGGGGTACGTAAGATTACATATCATTCAGTTCGGTCTAATAAAAACTTAGAATCTCTTCTAAGCACGTTTAAGCGGGATTACAATGTTTATTATAAATTGGAAAAATAAATGTTAAAAGACTTGACAGTTATTGGTATTTTACCTTACCTTTGTACGGTTAATTAAACAAACGCAGACAACACCATGAGATACGTTCAAAAGAACAAGACCTTGAAAATAGGTCAAAACGAGGCTGCCGATCAACTGATGTGTATTGTCGACAGCGCAAAAAAATTCCTGCCGGATGACTTTTGGACAGAGATTTACTCTCTATTGTATGAGATTGTGAGTTTTGATAGGAATGCCGAGTCGCGATCTCGCGAGGTACTGGATGCAAGAATCTGGCGTGATCAGATTTTTAGGTCTATGACCTACTTGCGGATTTACGACATGGGTTTCATCAACACCATTCGCGATCTGCTCACGGATGCCATTGATTACGAGATCAGAGTAAGAAACCAACAAAATCAATAACATGAAAAAAACAGAAATCATAAGCCGGCTTGTGGAAAAATGTATCAGCAATGCTGGTACAATACAAATAAAGCACCCGAACATATTTTATTCGGGCAAGTTTGAGTTCACAGACCGCGATGATATAATTCAAATGAACCTCGTGCTGATTACCGACATGGGTGTGAAATTTGACATTTATCATCTCGGACAGTTGTTCGAAAGAACGACAATTCCGTTCAACAGTCTGTCGGAAGAGACATTGATCCGGCTGTTAGAAATTGTCGAACCAGTCAAACCTGCAACAGGTGGGGTAGTATATGAGATTTTGAAAGTACCTGACTGGACACAACCGGAATCAAAAAACACAGAATACATCTCAACAGGTCTTTTGTTCTGGAACTTATTTGACGCACAGAGTGAAGCGGACAGACTTACCAAGGAAGAAACCGAAAACCCACTGACAGCGTATATTGTGAAGCAAAGACGAATCAAATCTTTTACGTTAGCATGACAGAAATAACAATTTTCCGAACCAGCCCGGAATTCCGTGCATACGATGCTCGAAAAGGCTCTTGGAACCTTATAGATGTAAGTCTGAAAAACAGCGAACTTGACTGCTTAAATCCTGACACTCCATCTGTGTTTGATATCGATCCGGAGGAATGGGTCAAGGAGAACAATATGCCTCTTGTTTTCCTCGGAAAAACCGTAGGGTTTGGTCGTAGGGTTTTCTTCTATCATCCAAAACATAAATCAACAGAAGGTTATATTGAGATGATCGAATATGAAGGAAGGAAGTACACTAATATACCTGATTGGATTAGGCAGTGCGACGCATGGAAGCAATTGTTTACTTTTGGGATTTACCATTAGATTAAAAAACTTTGTTTGTGTTTGTTGTTTTAGGGATGCGGTATTCACCGTGTCCCTTTTTTATTAACATCTACTTAACAAAATAAATTTGCAAGATTGTTCAATACTCCTGTATATTTGTGCTGTTAAATTAAACAAACAAGACGAACATGAGACGCAAGGAAATGGTTAACAGAGTCATCGAGATTCTTAAACAGCGAGGAACGCTTGATACTTTTATTTGTCATTACGGCGGAGGCCCAGCGCTGGAAGTTTTTTCAACGACCCCGGGTCGAGGAATGAATTTTGAGTTCTATGTAATTGGCGAAGGATCGCATCATACGTTTCTGACAGTGAAAGGATTGTTTGACTCAATTGTAGAATCTGCGAAACTGGAAATCAGCAAACGTCCTTTGACCAAGACTGGTTATTATGACGTCATTGAGTTGCCAACACCTGACAAAAATGGCCAAGTAATCAAGGTTTATACGTACATCGGAACTGAACCTAAAAACGAACATTCCAGATGGTTCACTACTGGTTATTGCGTCGAATTAAATTCACTTGTTAAACAATAATACTATGAGTGCGCATCTTTCACAGAAGCAAATTACTCTGGAAGAAATCGAAATCAAACGAATCACTCCGGAAATTGTTCACTGGTTCAAAAACGATGGAACCTTTCTTGGAACTATCAACAACGAATACGAGTTCAACCATATCCGGATCGAACTGCTGAAAAACAACCTCACAGAAGAATGCTACTTCATGTGGAATGATATGAAATTAACAGTAGATACTGATGGTAGTATGTCAGATTTTCCTTTCGGATTGTACGACATGAACTCTCGTCAACTTGCTGAAATTTTTAAACTGCGCCGTAGCCGCAAAAATTAAAACATTTAAGATGAAAATCAGGATCGAACTTACAAAGAAGCAGGTTGTAAAGGCTCTCGGGAAAGGATACCGAGAAGTACAACTCGCAGAAAATCTTCCCAAAGAACCATCTATTCTTCACGCATCACTAACCTACTAAAACATGAAAAAAATAAGAAGTTACGATGAACTCGAATATTTATTGTCAACCGATAAGCCCATCTATCTCGTAGATGGAGACGGCAAATATCAAGTTGCCGAAGCAATGTCAAATGTTCGTGCATTGTTGAAGAACGAGCAAGGTAAACTCTTTCACAATTCCGATTTAGGTCAATGGAAGGACTCGGACATTAAGTGGCTGTACGATAACGACTACATTGTATTGCCCAAAAATCCATTTCAGTCCACTCCTGCATACACGACATACACGGATCACGGCAAGTGTTGGATCATGTGCAATGAAGCAAATATGTACAAATTCCTATTCTTTAAGAACGGGAACCAAAACCTAAGCGATCCTGATTTCGCAGTAGAAGCGCAATCTCCGAACCTTACAACATTCATCGAAAACTATGTTCACCAACTATGAAAATACCCAACATTGAGGAAGCACGCGAACTTCCAATGGAAACCCGTATGCAGATGATTGAGACTCTCCTGTACAGTGTCGCTCTGGACGCGGAGGGGATGTCAGATGACATGGACAAACTTTCAGTCGAAGGTGCTTCTACATTGACACGCACTCTAAAAGACGAGTTTGCACTGGAATTTCGGCATATCCTGAAACGACTGTTTTGGGGTAGTTATGAACCGCCACACGTAAAGGATTTTTATTTTGGGTTGATTCCAAACACATGGCTCCGGCAGTATCAGTTGGCGGCCAATCTACGCGAACAGTTGCGAAATAACCCGCATACCTACTCGTATGACGGAACTTACTTCCGAATACTCAGCAAATAGTTGCAAAATAGTACACCTGACAAGGTTTATGCTGGCGAGAAATTGAATCACTTTAAACAATAAAAACATGAGTACATTAATTCTTTCCATCTTCGTGATTATCGCAATAGCGATTTCTCCCGTCGTAGTTGCTTTTTCCATTTACATTTGGATACCCAGACTGATTCGCAACATTCGCAACAAGCCTGATGAAAGGTGGAGGCCGAAGCCTGTTCAAATGAAATTGAAAATGGAAAATCCTCCTCCGCCCCCTCCGGCAAAGAAGAAATCGACTCCACAAACAACACCTAACTCCGGAGGAACCAAGCCTAAGAAAGCGGATGAACCATATAAATCCTACGCTACTGGCACAGACGATATTATGACTTCTGGAATACTGTTTGGAACCGGAATCCTATCTGACAATAGTCCAACCGACACTGGCACCACAAGTAATTGGGATTCGGGCGGATCAAGTTACTCAGGAGGATCGAGTGATTCATTCGGAGGAGGAGATTTCGGTGGAGGCGGTAGTGGAGGCGACTGGGGCAGTTCGTCAAATGACTGAAAATAATTTTTTGTAAAACCTCACATGGTATTATAATTCTCTATACCTTTGTGGAAAAATAAACAAAACATGACTACTCTTTCCGCAGAAGATAGGCAATTAATTACGTCTCGGTACAAAGAATTGTACAAAGACGTTTTCCCGGGCCACTATCTTACTATGCGTCTTTCCAAGAAAGGAAACGCGATTGTAACCCACTATATCGAAGAACACTGCTGGACGACAGACACTCAGGTTCGACAGGTAAATGTTGGAAATCTTGAACAATTAAAAAATCAACAATATGATCAGCTCAATTAAAAAATGGTTCCTCAGAACCTTCCGAGGCCCGATTTCAATCGAGCAAGCAAATGGCATGGGTCTTGAATTTGTCAGGAACGTCTCCGGCGATGAAATCAATCAACTTGGATGTCGCAGTCTTTGGAAAGACAGTTCTGGAAACACGTATAGGGTTAAAAACCTCTATGATTCTGTCCTCGGAAAAGAATCCGGCAAATTTTTCTACCGAATCGGTCATCCCGATCCCGGAAAAGGATTGTGGTATGATAAGAACGGAAAATGGACAGGTTACGCGGTCGAAAAATACAATCTCCGAGCCGGAGCAATACCGATGGGATATGACCCGTTAATCAGAAACTGGATCAGTGTGACTGACACGATCGATAAACTCGACAACTGGTTCACACTTGATGAGATGAAGGTATTGGCGGCTGATGGATATGAACTAATTATTTTTTGGCTCGAAGCCAGTGATAAACGGTATGTTGAGTACCAAGTACCACATACAGAAGTCAAGCATTGGTTGGTTCACAAGAGCGTTGAACCATTTGTCCAAATGAAGCTCTCATTTTACACAGAATCTGCCAAATAGATGTTATTACGTTTGCATAAAAATTATTGAAGTCACATGAGAGACTCAAACTACCAAGTCTTGATGGATATAATCAAGCGCAAAGAAAGAATGCGCAAGGACATCCCCATTGGGTACTTCCGAAAATTCTCGGATGCTGAGGTGTTTACGGCCCGAGCATTCAAGAATATCAAGCACAAATATTTCAAAGCAACGCTGGTATATATCAACCAAGACACTTTGGAAGAAACGCGGAGAGTTCATTACGGATTTCCAATTACATACGCTATATTCTTGCCGAGTCGTCCGACCAACGGTGAAGATCAGCAAATGCTATCAACATACGGGGTAAAGCATTATACCTGCTTCCGATCATCGCATTGCTTGTGTTTGAATTGGCGCGACCAGCATGGTGAATTAAATAGCCGCGTAATGACTCACGAAGAATTTCTTCTATCGTCTTTTCAAGAAATAACCCAAGCCGAATTTCAACAAATTGTTAACCTTTTCACAACATCACGACTATGTCAATCCACGCATACGCATTAATTGCAACAATTCTGTTTTTTGCCATCGTATGGTGGCTCCTCGTTAAAGACGAAAAGGGTGACGACCCTTCATGGACAGATAAAAACCGCCGATTCTGATGAAAATTATCGCGAAACATCCGGACTATTATGATTACTATTCCCACGTTTTTGGAATCGATCCGTTGATCCGATACGAGAGGAATAGTGAGTTCACCGACCCGCCTGAAAAGGTATTTGCTTATTCCAGACCCGGGAAATGCGATTTGAAAATTGCGAGATTTTTTATCTGCGGAACGGTATATGATATACTGTTCGACGCAGTGTTAGAAAAATTACTTTACGGCGATCAAATTTCACAACTGGCAGAGGAACAGATGAAAAGTACAATGTACCCAAAAAAACCCGGATACTTGGGCACAGTTAGACATCCAAAAGTCGCAGAGGTTACTTTGTCGGGCGATTACAAGGACAAAAAATACTATGTTCTGACCGAACCTATGAATATAGACGAGTTTAGAACTGTATTTGAAGCATACTTCGAAAATGGAACAAGTAACAGATACAAAGATCAAAATTTAATTTTAAACTGTCCAGTTGTAATGACAACACACGATATTTGTTTTAAGAATCCAATCCTTGCCAATTGGGGATTCGGAAGTATCATCCCGGCGAGCGAACTGTTTAGCAAAATATCAAACTGGTTTTTGGAAAGAACAAACAAAGATATCCCAGACAATCAAACCGACATGGAAAAACTCACATCACATGGGTTTGACCGTAAAACATCATTTCGTCACTAAAAATTAAAAAAAATGAACAAAAAAGACTACGGATGGCCGGCCACTGACAACAACGACTTTAAACAGACTCCGGATTACGACAGCATCCGGAAGAATCGCAACTTAGATCGAGATTTTGATCGGGACATTGATAAAACTTCCGGACGAATTCGCGAGAAGGATTTCGATTACACTGCCAACGACACAAAATGGTATGAACAATGGCGGTAAAAAGACCAAACCCGGAACCTACTGACATGGATCGGCTGTGGATCATGATGCTCATCATTGGCCTCGCTGCGATCATTATTCCTCACTTTCTTTAAAAAAAAACAACAATTATGGGTGATTTCAACTACGGAAGAGGTTTCTTCCATTTCTTAACTTTTGGCCCGAGTGCCGAAACTGGTTCCTGCATGACAACGATTGCACAGGGATTGCTTGTAGCAGCAATTATAGTAGCCTGTTTGACAGCAATATCTTGGTTATTTTGCGGTTGATTTGATTGTTATGAACATTCTTCACTTTTTTCAACTTAAAACAAAACAATTATGGGCGATTTCAATTTTAACCGTGGATTTTGGCACTTTTTTGCGTTTGGCCCTTCGGCAGAAACAGGATCGTGTATCACAACATTTGGACAAATGATTTTTATAGCTGCACTGGCTATACTGGTGCTGAGCGCACTGGCTTCATTTTTTTAATGCGATGAAGATTCTACTCGGATTAACCATTGTCTTACTGTTGACGATGGTATATGCTTTTTTGATGAACAAAATTTATCCAGATGATGAATAAAATTTTACTGGTTACGCTGATTCTTCCGACCATTGCCTTTTCGCAAGGGTACGAAGAGTATCCCTGTGATGAATTGATAATTAGGATTGACAAACCATTTCATCACCTTGCAGCAGACACACTGAAACCATCTCCCTGCGAGGCTTTTGATTGGTATCCAGCAGTGAAAACTTTGGCGTTTGGCCCTGATGAAGCATTTGAACTTGTCAAGTTACAAGTGAGGGTGACTACATTAACAGTGTACGATCCTGAGAACTGCGAAGGATACACAGAAGTTATTTCAAGAGATACCGTAGAACTCGAACGTGAACATCATGGTGTTACGCCCGGCGAGAAAACTGGTGGATATTGGACAATTCGATTTGAATTACGTACAACAGCCGTTGAAAGAAGATTTCCAGATTGCATGGCTACCAAACTTCCCTCGGGAAAATACAAAGGTTACTGGGTTTATCATTTTGGTGAATATTCCAGCAAGGCCGATGCAAATGCTGATGTTAAACCTTTTGTAAGGGATCATCCCGAATTCCCATGCGCGTATCCATATTATCTTCCAGAAGGATGCGAATGGCAATACATTTACAATTCACCTAAATCGTCTAAGCGATGAAAAATGCAATTTTCGCAATGCTGATCCCGACACTTTTGTCTGGACAAATCAATGCAGAATTTTCAGTGTCAGGAGGTGCCTCCGTGTTGACTCACAGAGCAAATCTCGAAACAACCACATACGCTAACTTGTACAGGTTCGTTGCAAATTACGCACCCAATCCGGACAATGTGACCTTTGAAGACTTCAAAAAGGCATATAGTCTCAATACCAACGTGTACCAACCGCGTGCTACTGTGCGAATGTCGGTGAACAAGTCGGGGCTTCCGTTTCGCTTGGATGCAGAAATTGGAACATCCCCTTCTACCATGACTGCGCCGCGTGCAGGAGCATCTTTCGGTTTTTCCGACAAGTTTTATATTTCCGAACGAGGATACATAAATTTCTTCTCCGGATACAAATTCGTGAAGGATTGGGGTTGGGGGACTCAGACTCTGATTAATAGCACGCACAACAGACGTGCGAGACAACTTATGCGAGAATGGTTCGTAGCAACCGATGATCTTGGAATCAATTACGCGCACCTGATATGTATCAACGGCGGGATAGGGTTTCAGATATTGGAAAGATACTCTTTACGCCTTGAACCTTATTATGAAGTTGATATCAGTTCGTATCGAAAAAAGCCTGCACGGATGACAAATTTTGGTGCTAACTTATTGATAGTCTGTGAGTTGTGGTAAATATGTGTTTTTCTGCATAAGTTAAGAAAATGTTAAAAAATAACTTAGCTATTGCACGAATGAAAAAAGTGCCCTTATCTTTGCACTGTCAATAACGACAAGCAAACAAACAAAAACTTTTTTCAAATGAACATCATCAATCCAGAACTGCAACTCGCAAGCATCAACCCTGAACTGAACACCAAGCAAATGTCTTCTCGGTATGTCCAAATGGACAGCCGAGAAATCATCAACGAACTGCTCTCTCTTCGGTCGTCCGGCCAGCCTGTGTTCGAACTGCGCAGCATCCAACACAAGAAAAGCCGCAAGAGCAGTTCCGAGGGTCGCGGAGTTCACCTGATCCGCGTAAGAATGCTCAAATCGTACAACGTCAACGGAGACGAGTGCTTTCCGGAGCTGGTAATCAAAAACAGCTATGACGGAAGTTCTGCACTGGAAGCCCACATGGGCATATTCCGACTGGTTTGCACCAACGGAATGGTTGTCAAGGCCAAGGACTTTGGCGCAATCAAAGTTCGGCACACAGGAACTGCGTTTGAAGCGGTTCAGGACATGATCCGAGGAATGGTGTCGAACTTGTCACAGTTCATCACTTTCCAAAAGACCATGAGTCTCACGACTCTGACCGATGTTCAGATCACCGAGTTCGCCAAAAAAGCGGCAAAGATTCGCTGGGAGAACATCGCAGAAGATGCCAAGTTCGAAGACATGACTACCGCAATCCGCCCAGAAGACGAAGGCAATGATCTTTGGAAAGTCTTCAACGTGGTGCAGGAAAAACTCCTGAAAGGTGGTGTCAAACTGACCGGAATGAAGCGTACTGGACGCAAAATCACTGCGGCTGCCGAAGACCTCCGAATCAACTCCGAACTGTTCGCACTGGCGATGGAATATGCTGCTTCCAACGAGGGTGAGCGTCAAGAAGAAGTTCTTGAAACCCTTGAAACGGTTGCGGTTTACAACTAAAAAAGGTTTTGACTGTTTCAGATTCTCCCCCGACAAAAGAGTTGGGGGAGACTGTTTCAAGTGTTAACAATGTGTTAAAATACTTGACAGTTCCAAAAACAATCGTATCTTTGTGCGAGTTCGTTGACATAAGGAAATGCCCGGGTGGTGGAATGGTAGTCACGAGGGACTTTATTCTAAATTGGTAAAAATGGTGTACGAAAACGTAAAAAAAATCTACGGCCCATATTCTCAAAAGTCCGGTCGTTTAATGTTGATTTTAACATTTTACGATGAAAAAAGAAAAACAATATCCTATCCAAAATACTTAATGGAGGTTTATTTGGATAGGTATCTGTTGCAAAACGAGACGGTCGATCATATTGACGGAGATTTTTTGAACAACGATCTTTCAAATCTGCAAGTATTGGACAGAAAAATTCATGCTGAAAACGATGTTCTGCGCAATTACGATATAAGTGTCAATTGCACTTATTGCAATGCGAGTTTTACAATAGAAGGAAGCAAAGTTCATTATAGAAATAACAGATGCGAAAAACAGTCCGGATATTTTTGTTCTAAAAGCTGTTCAGGAAAGTACGGAGCAGAAATTCAAAACGGAAGAATACAGCCGATAAAAATTGAAAGAGTCGTGCCTAAAAAATACCAAATAAAAAATTTGAGCATCTTGGAGGAAACTTCATGTATGAATGGTGTAAATTCAGAGAACGCTTAACAGATAATGCTGATGCCAACTTTGAGCGAAATCCGAAATGGAGACGTGCAGAGACTATAATCACCCGCCTGACCATTTAGTTGAAGGCGAAAGCATAGTCCAGACCACAAATAGCAACCCGTCTGACTTTTATAGTACAACGGGACTTGTTGAAAGTACATGAACTCATCATCGAAGATGTGTTTTGTTAGTAACGAAAGTTATAGTGGTAGGAAAATCCCTTTCCAAACGGAGTGCAGGTTCGATTCCTGTCCCGGGCACAAATGTGTTGTTCCTGTGAGAAAGGAATATATCGGCAACCTCGGCACAGATTGATTGTAGAAATACATGAGACGATAAGGCTCAACACAGAGGACTTCTCATCCTCACTTTTTGATTAGGTGGCGCAAATGGAAGACGGTTGGTGCTGAGCAGTGGCTCCTCCAAAGGTACACAGGTTCGAATCCTGTCCTGATCACTAACAAAAAACTAAAATGTATGAATATAGAATGCGAATTCAATTGTTTATGCGGAGATTGGTGGTTTGATCTGGGCATAGGCTACCAAAAGACATCCCTTCACAGGGAATTCAACCATCTCATAACACTGTCGTTCATCGTGTTCAGTATATACATTCGCTGGAATAAAAAATAGTCAGGTGACGGAATTGGCAGACGTACCATATAAGACAGACTGCATTGGTTTTACAGGTTCGAATCCTGTCCCGACTGCGAAAAAAAGTTTGGCGAAGTATCCAACTTGGTCAAAAGATATCTGACGACCGACTCAGATGTCTTTAATGAAACCTGTAAATCCTAAATGGTAGGTCTTCCAATAGTCAAACCAATCGAACTTTTTACATCCACTCGGGGGTTTTTGGGTTCGTTCTTTAAAAAATAAAAAATAGTCAGGTGGCGGAAGATAGACGCAGTTTGTTGGGTGCATTTTCAAGTTGATATCGACTTTACCCAAGAGAGTGACAAAAAGAAAATACAGGTATCAAGTCCTGTCCTGACCATTTTTGAGGCTGAGTGTTATTTAATGGAATCCGGAACCGCCGATCTTAGGACGGTATAACGCGAGGTTCGAGTCCTCACAGCTCCACACACGCTCTGTTCGACAAGCGGTTAAGTCATCTCCCTTTCACGGAGAAGTCACGGGTTCGAATCCCGTACAGAGTACAATTTTTTTTAAACTCACTGACAATGAACAATTTAACTGAAATACTCATCCTTATCTCAAAGTTAGAGGAACAAATTGAGAATTTAATTCAATCACAACCTACCAGTGATGAAGTTAAACAGGAACTCGCTGATAGGATTAAGGAGTACGGGTACGCTCGATTTCGCCACGGAATGAGCCTTGCATCTGAAATTACAAAATTCGCAAGACGACCCGAAGACTTCGGTACAGGACACGAGTAATACTCACTTTAAATAATAAACATGAAAAAGTTTTTTCTTCTCATCGCCATTATGGTATGTCCGATGTTTTCTTTTTCACAGGAACGGGTAAGCAAACTTGCGGTTCAACCTGTGCCGTTTGCAAGGCTTCCAGAGAACAAGGACAAATCGCTCAACAGCATCCTTGACGAAGTTCCTTCTACGTTCTCCGCTGCACGCCGGGCGAAAATCCGACAAGAACTGAGCGAAACTTGGGAGGCGTATTGGAACAACAACGAAAGAGCGCATCCGGACTGGAACAACGATCAGTTGAAGGCAGTAGCTTTTAACAACACATGGTCGTTCTTCCTACAATGGTCAGGTGATGACTTTGACTTCTACTGGGAAACCGATCAAGGTAAAGAGTAGTCGTTAACAATTACCTAACCCACAAGGACTAAAACTTGAAGGTGCCGGAGAGGGTGACATCGTGGAGAGACACGAATTACAGTTAGATGGCGGAATTGGAAGACGCTGTCGGAGTTTGAATGTGGGTTTTCGCACGCATTACGTCCGATATTATACAGGTTCGAATCCTGTTCTAACTACTAAACCAATAAAAAGATGATTAAATACAAAGTGATCAACGTCATAGATTGTGACGATTGGGACAATCTCGTACAGAACACATACGGAAAACCGTACATATTGCAACAGCAGAACGGTTGTATGGAACGGCAACGGATAAAAATAATCGTGCCGCCGGAGCGTGTAGAAGATTTTCCAAACGATACCTTGGAAGGTTTTAAAAAACGTCGCTTTGCTGAAAATGGGCTGGGTGTTTCGTTCAAGGCATGGTTGGAAAAAGACCCCAATGAAATATCCAATAGCTCTGAAAGGGAATTGTTTTGGGCAAGAGAATTCTACCCGAGCCTTAGCACGGTTATAAACGACCTTTACAAAAAGCGGTTGCTTGATGCTGGCGAGTACGAGATAGATATTGATTGGTGACAACCTAAACAACAAAATATGGAACAACCAAAGGTTAAAGTTCAGGATATCCACGGAGAAGATCACGGAGTAAAACTTGTTAGATCAGTTTGCTGGAACAGAGGTGGAGAACTTGAATCAATTCTTGTTGATTATTTGGATTCAGATATGTACCCTATGACTATGATGGCTGCTGGTTCTGTATTCAAGTCCCGCACAGGAAACTTGACTGCACAGTTTGCCACTACTCCGTTCACCCATGAAAATATAATGGCAACCGGAGAGTGGAAGTTGTCTGACTTCTTAGGTTCAGAAACAATCTATCAGTATAGGCAATTTAATCCGGAACAAAATATTGTCTCTACTGTATATCTGCGGGATCATAGTGGCTCCATATCATTGATACTGCAATACTACGATGACAGTACCCAGACAATCGTTGACCATATTCAGGTTAACACGATGGAAGAATTTCAATTCATTTTTAACAGATTATTGGTATATGAAAAAAATTATGGGCGTGATTCAAACGAGTAGCTTTTGGGCACTTGTAGTATTCACAGTAGTAGCTATTGGCTACTATTTGAATAAATTTTTCTGGATTATGGTTGACAACAACGATCCGAGTCAGTTCATAGCGTTTATTTTTCTCACTCTCTGCATAATCTATGTGGTAAGCGGAGCAATTAAGCGCAGACTGGAATGATGCACTTGAAAAGAATTGTTATTGTAGCAATGATTTTAAACATTCTTTTTATTATCATTGTTATATTCAATAACAAGGTTCACAACCGCGAGGCATTTACTGCCCTTGGCTTAGCCTTTATCACTCTTACTTTCACACTTTCAATTCTTTTACATCGCCATGCGACATCTCTTAAATCTCGTACTCCTTCTAACAGTAACCGTTCTAACATCGAGTTGTAATGGCTGCCGACAAATTCCGGCCAACCAACACGTTCTGAACAGCGACAACTATGGAAAGTCTTGGACACTACTAAATCAGCAACAAACCGTTCCTGCCTGCAATATGCCGGGATGCTTTAACATTTTTCTTCCAGCAACTACCATGGTTGGTGATCTTACTTCCATTCAACGTGTCGGGAAGACCGGAGAATCCGCGAGGGTCAAATTTCTAATTGGTTACCAGTGGTCTATTGCTGATCCAGTGTTATTTATCACCGAGGCCAAAGAGTTAAAAAACGGTGACTACACCACGGATGGAAGTCTGGAAGGTATTGAAAATCGTCTGATAGACAAACACTTCCACGATGTATCTGGTGAGTTGTTGGTGAACGAATCAGTTCGTGAATTCGATCAGGCAGCCTATGAAAAGAGACTGGTGCCGAAGATTAATGAAGACCTTGGCAAATACGGAATTCGTATTGAAGCGGTTTCTGTTGTTCCTGAGTTTGGTCGTTATTTGGAGGAGGCTCTTGATGCGGCCAGTGCATTGGATTTCTACAAGAACATCGGAGAGGAAAATCTTGGAAGGACGATTATCACCAATTCCGCTGGTGCAAGCAAGGTAACTGTTAACAACAACGGAAAGAACGAGTAAAATTACAGCAGCGGGAAACTGCTGCTCACAGGGCCCGTAGCTCAGGTGGTTAGAGCGGCTGACTCATAATCAGATGGTCGCGGGTTCAATTCCTGCCGGGCCCACTAACTAAATTCATTTAAAATGAAAAAAATACTTATATCAGTGCTGTCATTTTTGTGGTTTATCGAATTCAAACGGTACGAGGGTATTTGGGCTGTTTGTCGGTTTAAATGGTGGCATCCAGTGTCTTACATAGTGTTATTTATCAGTTTTGTGAAACTGGTTTACAACAAAGGATTGAAGGCAGCAATTAAGTCGTTTGATAACCCATTCAAATGGTGGCCAGTTTAGATAAAAGTCGGCATAGCTCAATTGGTAGAGTATCGGTCTCCAAAACCGAGGGTTTAAGGTTCGAATCCTTATGTCGGCGCAAGCGTCCTGTCGTACTTTTAAAGCAAGGAGACAGATTATGGATACAAATTCTTTCGTTTGGGGAATGGTCACTGTACTGGAAGTCCTGATCACCGGGATAAGTATATGGGCACTCTTCAAGTTAAATCAAGTTCAAAGAAGGCTGGAAGATTTAGAACGCTATACAGCCAACGAAGTAAACAGGATCGAGATGAGAGTTGACCGAGACATAACGGACACTCACAATTCAGTCAATGAGAATATCAAAGAGGTTAAATCCGTCATGGATAGCAGATTTGATAAGATTGCAGCGAAATTGAAATCTAACTAACTAACCAGCGACAGGACGCATTTTTTGACTTTTTAAAAAACAGATAATGACGAAACAAGAACTTAACGCGCTTCACAGCGACGCGGTACTTTTAAAAAAATACAATGCAGTATCAAAAACAATTTGGTTGTACAACAGGGATGACTTCAACCCAAACCAAGCACCGAACCTTGCCATTAAGATTGTAAAACAATTAGGCTATGAAGTCTTAAATGAATATTGCATTGCTGTTGAGAATCGTCTCTTGGAAGAGTATCGCACTTCTCCTGACCCGTTACCCGAAACATACGAGTTTATCCACGAACTTGAAAAAACCATAAAACAGGCATCAAAATGACAAGCACAGAAATAACAGTTTTGGCGTTTTCAACATTTGTATCCGGCATAGGAGTCGGATTCATCGCATTTCTGACGGCGCTAATTTGGCTATCCAAAGAAATAAAAATAATCAGGCTCTCTGAATTTGAGCAACTTAAAAAACAATGCAGCGATCTTTCTGATGAAGTCCAACGTCTTAAACAATCACAGCAGCCAATGAACCAAAAACGATGGTACGGCCCAAGCTATGGCGAAAACTATCCAGTCAATTTGTGTGAGAACGGCACGACTCTTACTGATCCTGCACCTCCGGGATTCTCGCACGATCAATCAATACTGGGACAGAGATACAAAGTGACCGTATGATTTAAAATATTTTTGCAAATGAATAATTCAGAACAGAATTCCGACTCTTCACAAAACGATGTTGCAATCCGAGCTTTGTACGAAATATTTGACTATATAGAAGATAAAGAATGTAGTAGATTGAACACAGAACTACTGAACTTTGCGACCGATGTTCAGTTCCTGATCAAGCAGAAAATAAATGAGTTGCAGGATAAAAATAATTGAAAAAAACTTGAAAAAAAATTTGGCAGTCTCACAGGAATATACTTACCTTTGCAGTAACAAACGCAGAACGCGATGATGAACGAAAATCAACCAAAGCCGGATGACGGCATCCAAGAACTCTTAGACATTCTCAATAATATAGATGAGAAGTCTGAGGAAGCATTGGAAGAAATCCCAGAAGAATTTAAAGACTTTTGGGAAGATGTGACTCGGGAAGAAGAAATATAGCGGGATAGAAAAGCGGTAATTCGCTGGGCTCATAACCCAGAGATCGTAGGTTCGAATCCTACTCCCGCCACGATTCAGAAAACAGAAATTTGTTGTGGTCTTAAACGCGATCCCTGAGCGATAGAAGGGTAGGAGATATTTTGAAAGTAACAAATCTATCTCCGGACATGACACAAAATTTGTTTTTATAATGAGAATCTGATAAATCACGTTCCTGCCGCAGCGGCACTCAGTGCTGCACCTCGGCGCTTCTAAACCCTGATTTGAAACTGTACAGAAATGTATAGAGTGACCCAGCTATATTGAGGTTATGCTGCGATAAGTCACTGGGAGTCCTCAGCAAGACCCTCTCCGAACCGGAAGGGTGCTAAACAAACTTTTTTTAACCTTCTCAACCACACTAAGATGTTCAGCAGCAAAAAAACAACTCTATTTGATGTGAAATCAACATCTGTAAAGTCTTCCGGAAACTCCTTTGTCCGGACTAGAACTATGAAGTCCAGTGAAACCCGTTCTGGAAACGGATCGCTGAAATATACCACTACTGGTAACGATTTCGTCGATCAGTTTGGCAAGATGGGCGAATACCGGAATCCGAGAACATGGGAGCAAATTGACCTCGATATGCGATTGCTTTGGTCACAAGACAAAGGCATGGCCCTTCGCTTCACTCTGTTTACCAGAATGATTACCCGAAAAGTATCGTTTGATGGACAAACCACGGCAAATGTTCAACGTGGTCAGGGGTTGAAGCACGAAGGAATTACCAGACTCATGTGGATTGCGGTAAATGATCCGGCGGTGTTTTATAACAACATTGCCCTGATCCCTGCGGTCGGGTCTTGGAAGGACATATTTGTAATGCTCCAAACCGACCTCGTGTATAACGGCTGGGAAGGACGCAAACTCGACTGGAACAAATTGTTCAATCTGATTCATCTCGGTCTTTCAACCGACTCACAATCGGAACTGGTGAAAAAGTACCTTCCGCAGATCAAGTCACGGGCTATCTGTAAAACAGTTGAATCGCAAGCCGATTGTATGATTGGCAAGTGGATTGCATCACAGATACAGGCCAATAACACCGATACGTATAAGACGTACCGGAAGTTAAAAACGTCCGGAACTGCACACGAGTGGCAGAAAGCGATATCTCGCAGGGACTATAACAGCCTTGACTTCGGCACTGTTCACGGCCGTGCCTTGGCTATTCTGACCGGAGGAAAGTTTCTTGACAATCAGAAACTGACCGCCAAGTATGTCAATTGGTTGGATGGCCAAGATACTGTCAAGTTTACTGGTTATCCATACGAACTGATGAACGGGTTGTCAGCAACTACTCCGCTACACAAAAAAATCACCATTGACAAGCAGTGGAAGACCTTAGTGGAAACGGCAAAGGATGGAAAGCCAATGGATACGTCTTTCATTGTAGTAGGCGACACATCCGCTTCAATGAACGCGGAGGCAACAGGAACAAAGGTTACTTCGTATCATGCAATGAAGTCTTTGGCTCTTTTCTTTTCCGAAATGTTGTCAGGACATTTTGCAAATTCGTGGATCGAGTTTAACAAATCCGCGATCATGCACACGTGGAAGGGAAATACTCCAACTGAGAAGTTTCTCAATATGAGAAATTCTATCGTAGGTGACACAAATTTTCTGAATGTTGCTAACCTCTTTGCCAGCATCAAGGAATCAGGAGTTGCAGAGACAGATTTCCCAACCGGAATAATTTGCATATCCGATGGCGAATTCAACAGCAATGCAAATTGGCCCGGGCGAGATATGGTAACTGTATTCGCCGAATTCCTGTCCTCCCTGCGACGCGCTGGCTTCTCAGAAGAGTTCGTGGCTAACTTCAAAATTGTGCTTTGGGATATCCGGAACAATTATTACGGAACCAAACACAAGTCCGGATTTGAATCTTTTGCCGATGCGCCGAACCTGTTCTATATGTCAGGCTTGGATGGCTCGACGGTTTCCTTCCTTCTGGGCGGAGAAGAAGTTACAAGCATCGGAGAAGTAGTAGAAAAAGTAGCGCCGAAAACAGCAGAAGAGTTGTTTGCCGCTGCAATGGATCAAGAAATCTTCAACCAGATACAACTTTAATCTTAACATTTCCTTAACAAAAAAGGACTTGACAGATATTAATAAAGGTTGTACCTTTGTGTAAAATTACGAAGGTTGCGTCAGCAAGAACTAACCCACGTTTTGAAACGACCGTTCTTTGTAGATGAGTAATCTACTCGCAACCTGTACAAGGTGTCCAACAGCAAAATCAAAAAAGCAACTATGGACGATGCACTCTATGACACCTGTTTTTTTAATCTCCACAAAGTGACTAACAGCAAAATTTCAAAAAAGCAGCCTTTTAAGCCGTTCAACTTTGAATGTCACTTGTTTTTTAATCCAACACAAGGTGCCGAACAGCAAATGTTCAAAAATCAAACTGCTAAATTGATCCAAAAATGGCACCTGTTTTTTGCCCTGATATTGTAGTGGCAGCATGATAGATTTTGTTCTATTAGCACGGGTTCAATTCCCGTTCAGGAGCGCAGGCGGAGTTCGATTAAAAAGAAACTCAATAATACGGGTAGAATCCGACTGAGAGGTAATGGCTATATAGGACTATATGCGCGACAATCGCCCAATAACTCCTACGAATCATACCTTGTACCAAACCGAACATACGGTACAGAAGCCATTTAAAAAATTGCGGATCGGAAGGTCTGTACTACGCACAAATAATAACCATGGATAAAGTTGTGCGTCCGGGTGTTAGTTTAGAGGGCGAGAAGGCTGGCGGGACGTTCACCAGCGGAACTGGTTCGAATCCAGTACACCCAACAATTTTAGTCTTTGTGGCTTAGCGGTAAAGCACTCGGCTTTTAACCGAGGGATCGTAGGTTCGAATCCTACCGGAGACACAACAAATTAACCAATAAAACAAACGATATGAACTACGTTGATAGAATGATTGAGGAATCTAAGGCTCTCTTGGATAAGATTGGTAAGTTGGCATTTTTCTTAGCCAGCGAAGAAGCTAAGCAGGTTGAGGAAATTCAATTAGGTTTGATGCAAACTCAAATGCACGCGATGGAGGCATATTTAACCTGTTTGACTACACGAATCAGACTTATTCAGAACTCAAATAATAAATAATAATTCATGTACTCGGTTTACGAGATTGTGCCATATTTTTTGAAAGTTTTGGAAGGAGATAGGAATCGTGCCTACCCTGTCTAAAAGATGCACACTTGACAAGCCCAGTCTGGATTTTTCGAAGATGATACACCGCAATGATTCGTTGGTTAACGCATTTATGTCATCTGTTTTTATAAAATCACGTCAGCAATAAAAAAAGGAAAGTCATCCGTGAAACGTGATTTGTATAAGGTGTTGTACAGCAGTTTTTTCAAACAAAACTACAACCAATGCAGAGATTGTCATTTTGACAATAATTGCTTCCAACGCTGACTCGGTCAGTCAACACCTGTTTTTTTGGTTTCGTAGCTCAGTTGGATAGAGCAACTCACTTCTAATGAGTAGGTCACAGGTTCGAGTCCTGTCGGGATCACGGGAAATAATCAAGTAAAAAACGAGGACTTGTAAGCTAATTGCAATCATCCCTCAACGGCCCCGAACGCCTCGGGACAACACAGGTATCCGATCCTGTCTTGATTATGGCAAGAATTTTCTATACATTGAAAACTCCTGTTGTTTTTTGTTTGTTTGACAGAAAAAGTTTTATCTTGCCGATTCATTGACCTGCTATCTATTACTGATGGCAGGTCTTTTTTATTAACTTTTTCAATACTTATTATTGAACATGAAAGGGAAACGAATGACAAAGCGTGAATTGAACAAGTTTAGAAACTCCGATTGGTTGACTCTTCCAGTTTTAATTGCTGGATCATACCCGTTGGATATTATGAAACAAGCCAAAAAGATTGCGTCATCTCCGGATGAAGTAATGACTATCGCCAAGGATATAGCAGAGGCACGAGGTGTAACCGACGAAAGGTTTACTAAAAGAGCCTTTCCATACGACAAACTTGACAGTCTTCTCTTCATACAGGAAGACCCTGATAACTCGCAGCACAGCGATTTGATCTTTGCAGATGGCGACAGCTATATTATCAATGTGCCGTATCAAATGACGTTGGAAATGATTCACGACTTTTTATCCAAAGAACCAAAATACAGGAACCCACTACCTCCGGCAACTGCTTTACCAGTTTATACCGTAGGACATCTGCCGGATGAGGATTTTTAACTTTTAAACAAAAACAATATGTCAGTTTTTAAATCACCATCAGAAGTTCTGTATGGACAAATCACCAAGCCACAGGCTCAAACCATCAAATTCATTGAAGATAAAATCGTTAACCACGAATTTTCATTTGAATGTCCGTACACGCATCAGGGAAATTTTCAACTAATCAAAAAGTTGCTCGAAGACTCTGGATGGATTCTCACTGCCTCTTTTACAACCGATGAGGTTCAAAAACTTTTGTGGATCATCAAACCTGCACAGCAATGAACTACGAAATTTTAAAAAATCAACACATTACAATTGCACATCCCAAGACAGGCAAACATATCAAACTCTTCAAAATAATTGCTTTGACTGATTTTGAAGTAGTTGCGATGGATACGAAATATTATGTTTCCGCCGGGACAATTGGGGGATGGGTACAGTCGGAAAAAAACTTGGAGGATGGATCGTGGATTGCTCACGGGGCGTATGTCTTTGATCATGCTGTGGTTCGTGGAAACTCAGTCGTGAGAGACAATTCAATAGTGTTCGATCATGCCATCATCAAGGATTCTCTTATTACCGACTACTCTTTTGTGTATGGAGACTGTGAAGTGAACCAAACACATCTTACCGGAAATTCAGTCGTGAAAGATGCTGCTGTGGTAGTGTCTTGTACAATGAAAAATTCCAGTGTAATTTCGGGAGCATCCGTAGTGACCGATACGCATTTATCCGGAGGTAGCAGAATTCATAACTCAACAGTTGACAAATCAATCTTTGAAGATGTCTCTGAGGCTTCCGATCATGCCACAGTGAGCAACTGTCGGTTTTCTGGACGGACTGTTGTCCGGAGAGGAACTTACACGAACGAAAGCCGGAAGGAAGAAATTGAATTAACAGTAACAACAAATAACAATAATTGAATGAACATGAAAGGCACTGAAATTAAAACATTCATTGAATGGATCAAGGGGTATAACAAGTAATGTCATGGTCAGTATTCAGAGCGAAATGTAATGTCCTAACAGGAAACCCGCACGTCACAAGGGAGTTGTTTGCACAGACAATAGCAGACGCATACCACACGTGTGTCACATTGCATTTTGAAACTGTAACGGCTGGCGGAAAAATCGTTAACAACGCTCCTAAACTTCCTTTATTGAACCAGCAGATTCTTGCTATCTGCACAGCAAATATGGCAAGTCATCAGGACGTTGATTTCTTGAAACAGATCGGCCCTGCCTTCGTCACGTACTGGGCAGGGTTGGTCATTACAGGCCCGACCGGAGTTGTTACGGTGTTGAACCCGGGACAGTGGAACAATATCAAGGTTCCTCCAAACTACGATTTCCAAATAATCCTCAACGCGCTTATGCTTAGTTGCAGAACGCATATAATGACTTTGACTGGACAATATGTATCCTCTGTCGTGCCGGGTGTCACATCCCCGTGGTCAGGGGCTTTTTTAGT